>ERZ831601.14-NODE-14-length-194630-cov-8.087899_pt1 | contig 194630 bp, 206 predicted proteins | sample MGYA00519578_ERZ831601 | MGnify/ENA primary metagenome ERZ831601 (study PRJEB31850, sample SAMEA3708717) | human gut metagenome | biome: human gut; feature: human-associated habitat; material: faeces | place: China | collected 2014 ... | reverse complement strand
CTACATCATGCTGGAATATAAGCTGAAAAGATATGGGATCCGTTTTATAAAACAGGAAGAAAGTTATACCAGCCAGTGCAGTCCGCTGTCACCGGAAGTGGGGAAAAGATATGCAGAGCCGTCCAAACGGAAAGAGAGAGGATTGTACAGAGATGGAAACAGAACCTATAACGCAGATGCCGTAGGCGCATATAATATCCTGAGAAAATATCACTCCGTATCCGGAGTAAAAAAAGAACTGTCCGTAACCGGACTGAAAACACCGGAAATAATAAAAGTAGCTGTATAGCTCTAAAGAGCAAACAGTAGTGGTGCCATGGATGCACCCTGAAAAAAGGAGGTATCCCGCCTTAATTCAGATGCTCTGGTAACTCAGTTACCGAGTAATTCACTGAGGACTTGATTGATGCTGTAAAATTAATCTTGAGCCGATGAGAAAGATTTCCGGTCAGGATAAATAAGAATTAGAAATTAAATACAGGAGAAAATAAATGGTAAAGCAAATCGTAAGAGACATTTTCTTTTTAGGCCAGCCATCCAAGCCAGCCACAAAAGCAGATATCCAGATTGGGAAGGATCTGCAGGACACACTGCAGGCGAACCGGGAATGGTGCGTTGGTATGGCTGCAAATATGATTGGTGTAAGGAAGAATATTATCATTGTGAATATGGGATTTATAGATGTTGTTATGTTTAACCCTGTGATTGTTTCAAAGCATGACATGTATGAGACGGAAGAAGGCTGTCTGTCTCTGGATGGTGTTCGTAAGACGACCAGATATCAGGAAATTGAAGTAGAATATTATGACTTCAACTGGAAAAAACAGCGGCAGAAGCTGTCCGGATGGACGGCACAGATCTGTCAACATGAAATTGATCATTTGTCTGGGAAGATCATATAATCGAATGCGGATTGCGAGGTGGCCGGTATGTTAAAGAATGTACTGATTGTGGTGGATGATATAGAAAAATCCATAGAATTTTATAGGGACTTATTTGGACTGCAAGTGATTCTTAAGAATGAAGGTAATGTGATCTTATCGGAGGGACTTGTTTTGCAGGATGCCGACATATGGGGGAAAACATTGAATGAAACTTCTACGCCGTTCAATAACATGATGGAATTGTATTTCGAGGATTTTGATATAGATGGATTGCTTGCGAAATATGAATCTGGTAAGTATTTCGTCCGATATGCCACCGAACTGACAGAACTTGCAGGTGGGCAGAAGCTTGTAAGACTGTATGATCCCAGTGGTAATCTTATTGAGGTTCGCACTCCGTTCAGGTGCAATTAAAGGAGGGAATATGCAGATTTTGGTTGATGCAGATGCCTGTCCGGTAGTCAGTATCGTTGAAAGAGTTGCAAAAGAGCATAATCTTCCGGTAACGTTGTTGTGTGATACCAATCATGTGTTATCATCTGATTACAGTGAAGTGATCGTAGTTGGAGCCGGTGCAGATGCAGTGGATTATAAACTGATCAGTATTTGTCATAAAGGCGATATTATTGTATCACAGGATTATGGAGTGGCGGCAATGGTATTAGGAAAAGGTGCTTATGCGATTCATCAGTCTGGGAAATGGTATACCAATGAGAATATTGACCAGATGCTTATGGAACGGCATCTGAATAAGAAGGCACGAAGAGCATTCGGAAAGAATCATTTAAAAGGACCAAGAAAACGAATATCGGAGGATGATGAGCATTTCAGAGAATCCTTCGAGAAAATGATACATATGGCAATGGATAAGGAGAAATAATCACAAACGGAACACAGGAGAATTGGGAGGTGCAGAATGACGGAAAAGGAAAGAACCTATATTGCAATTGATCTTAAGTCATTCTATGCGTCTGTGGAATGTAAAGAACGAAATAGAGATCCTTTGACGACCAATCTTGTGGTTGCGGATAAAAGCAGAACAGAAAAAACGATTTGTCTTGCGGTATCTCCAGCTTTAAAGTGTTATGGGATACCCGGAAGGGCTCGTTTATTTGAGGTTGTTCAAAAAGTAAAAGAAGCCAATAGTGCCCGCAGGTGGAAAGTACCGAACAGAACATTTATTGGTTCTTCTGATGACAGTACAGAATTAAATATCAATCCTGCACTGGAGATTGATTATATTGTTGCTCCTCCCCGGATGGCTCTCTATCTGGAATACAGCACCAGAATTTACAGCATTTATCTGAAATATATTGCGCCGGAAGATATTTTCCCTTATTCGATCGACGAAGTATTTATGGATGTAACGGATTATCTGCATACCTATAATATGACAGCAAGGGAACTTGCAATGACCATGATACAGGATGTGCTGAAAACGACAGGTATAACGGCAACTGCCGGAATTGGAACGAATATGTATCTGTGTAAGATTGCGATGGATATCGTGGCGAAGCACATTAAAGCAGATAAAGATGGTGTACGAATTGCAGAACTGGATGAAATGTCATACCGAAGGAAACTCTGGAGCCACAGACCTCTTACTGATTTCTGGAGAGTCGGAAAGGGATATGCAAAGAAGTTGGAAGAATATGGCCTCTATACGATGGGTGATATTGCCAGATGTTCCATCGGAAAAGAGAATGAATTATATAACGAAGATCTGCTATATAAACTGTTTGGCGTTAATGCAGAGCTGCTGATCGATCATGCCTGGGGATATGAGCCCTGTACCATGAAAATGGTCAAGGCTTACAAACCGGAAACGAACAGTGTTTGTTCCGGACAGGTACTTCATTGTCCTTATGACTTTGAAAAAGCAAAATTAGTCGTCAAAGAGATGACGGACCAGATGGTTTTGGATTTGGTGGATAAGAAGCTTGTGACGGATCAGATTGTATTGACAGTTGGTTATGATATTGAGAATTTGAATAATACCGACAGGAAAAAGAAATATCATGGTGAGGTTACGATCGACCGTTATGGAAGAAGAATTCCGAAACACGCACATGGAACGACCAATCTGAAACGGCAGACTTCCTCAACAAAAATGATAACGGATGCAGTAATAGAACTATATGACGGTATTGTTGACAGAAACCTGCTTATCAGAAGAATTAATATCACAGCGAACAGGCTTGTGGATGAAAATTCTGTAAAGAAAGAAAAAGTGTATGAGCAGTTGGATCTTTTTACGGATTATGAGGCGCAAAGGAAAAAGCAGGAAGAGGAAGAGGCTGCGCTGGATCGCGAAAAACGTATGCAGGAAGCAATGCTCAGTATTAAAAAGAAATTTGGAAAAAATGCTATGCTGAAGGGGATGAATCTTCAGGAAGGTGCAACCGCCCGGGACAGAAATGAACAGATTGGCGGACATAAGGCGTAAAGGAGTTGGAAGGGATGAAAAATAATTCTTATGACGATATCATTAATTTACCGCATCCGGTCTCTAAGAATCATCCGCAAATGCCTTTTCGGGATCGGGCAGCGCAGTTTGCTCCTTTTGCAGCCTTGACTGGACATGATGCTGCGATAAAAGAAACGGCAAGATTAACTGATGAAAGATTGGAATTGAGTGAGGAAGTGATTGCTCAGCTGAACGAAAAAATCAACATAATCAGAAATAATATCGGTATAGAACAGAATGTATCGATAACTTATTTTATTCCCGATGCAAAAAAAGCCGGTGGATCCTATGTTATGTGCTCCGGTATTGTAAAAAAGGTAGACGAATACGAGCATACCATAATTATGACGGATCAAACGGTCATTCCAATCGAACGGATAAGTGATATTAAATGTGAAGAGTGGTAAATGCGAAAACAGATACAAAGAATATAGAATGTTTCACTAGTACAGCGAAAATTAAGTTTCTGCTATATTGACGCAGGATTTCACACTCTGATGGGCTGGATTAAGATGCATTATTTTAGAGGATTGCTATAGTTCTGGCAGTAGAGGACACAAGGTTGGAGAAATCAGACCGGGATTCTTTGGCGGAACGAAACCATGTTATAAGAAGAATTGTATTTTGAGAGGAGGCTCTTATAAATGTTGAACATTATTTATGGAGATGTGAAAAACAGTATTTATAATACAAATGTTTATTTTAAAAACAGTTATGAACCAGAATGGCTTGATGCAGAACTGGCGAAAAAGATGATTAAAGATATTGATGATTCAGAAGTATTGAGTGGTGAATGCATTAACAGTCCGGTGTTGGGACAGATTCCTCCTGAAAGACTGTCAGGAGGAGTGAAAACGTTGTTGCTGATTTTAAATGAACCGGATCGGATTTTCAATGCCTCGACCTGTGGCGATAACTGTGCAAAATGGATATTGGAAATAGGCAGGATTAAAGATGTTACCATTAATCTCAGACATATGATGAGTTTTGGAAAAGACACAAAATTTGAGATAAAAGTCCAAAATGGAGGAGAAACGGTCCATTCAATGAAGGAACTTGTTCCTATAGCAAATAAGTATTTAAATGAAATGAAACAGGAGTAGTGATTATGAAAGGTTCACATAGAATCATTGTAGAATCCAGAAAAGTGAAATATGATTTTGTAATTCATAGGAATATTACAATCATTACTGGTGACAGTGGATCAGGTAAGACTGTTTTAATTGATCTTATACATGATTATGGAAGATATGGTGCGGACAGCGGTGTATTTCTTTCCTGTGACTGCCCCTGTAAAGTGATTGATAGTGAGGATTGGGAAAGAAAGATAGAAGAAACAACAGGAAGCATTATTTTTATTGATGAAGGAAATCGCTTCCTCGTTTCAAAGAAGTTTGCACAGCTTGTGCAGGGATCTGATAATTACTTTGTACTGGCCACAAGAGAAAAGCTTCCGGCATTGCCATATAGTGTAAGTGAAATATATGGATTTCGCAAATCTGGAAAATTTCATGATGCGAAACAGAAATATAATGAGATTTATCATTTGTACGGTGAAATATCAGAGGAAAAGAATATCAATCCGAAACTTGTAATAACAGAGGATTCCAATTCTGGATTTGAATTTTTTAAAGAAATGTCCAGACAGAAGGGTGTGAACTGTTTTTCTGCTGGTGGGAAGTCAAATATCATCAGACAGTTGGAACAGAGACCGAATGAAGAGGGTACAATTTTGGTCATTGTAGATGGAGCTGCATTTGGTTCAGAGATGAAAGATATCAGTGAATGCATTAAAACACAGGGAAACATTGTACTCTATGCACCAGAATCTTTTGAGTGGTTGTTACTTTCAACAAAGGAAATACCGGAAGTAAAAGTAGAAACAATACTTCAGAATCCGGAAGAATATATAGACAGTAAAGAGTATATCAGTTGGGAACGATATTTTACAGATTTATTGATAGAAAGTACCAGTAAGAATTTTATATGGGCATATTCGAAGAAAAGGCTTACAAAGGCGTACTTTGCTCCAAGAATAGTGAATGCGGTAAAAACAATCATGAAATTGGTAGACTGGGAAAAATCATTCTGAAAAGTCAGAAAAACCCTTTTCTATTATCGTATTACATGGTATACTGAATACCGAAATGAATGATATGCAAAATAGGATTTTATGCGTCAAGTGTTCGGTGAATGGGGAGTTGTCACTGAAACGAAAAGTACGTCTTACGGTATATTATCCGCACCCGTTGCAAACAATATAAGAGGATATCTCATATTGTGTTAGGGAATGTTTTCGACATACATTCTATCACAATTGGAGATATCCTTTTTAATTTGGTCAAAAGGATAATCTCCATTTCAAAAAATACAAAGGAGGTTATTTTTTAATGGTTGACAAAGTGAAAATTGAGCAGGCAGTCCGTCTGCTTCTGGAAGGTATCGGTGAAGATATTACACGGGAAGGTCTGATTGATACTCCTGACAGGATTGCCCGCATGTGTGAAGAAATTTACGGAGGTCTTGGTCATGAAGCGGACCAGCATCTGTTAAAGCAGTTTCCTGTAGAAAATAATGAAATCGTGCTGGAAAAAGACATCACCTTTTACTCCATGTGTGAGCATCATCTGATGCCTTTTTATGGAAAAGCTCATCTTGCATACATCCCCAACGGCAAAGTTACCGGTTTGAGCAAACTGGCACGTACAGTAGAGGTTTATTCCAGAAGACCACAGATTCAGGAACGGCTTACTGTTCAGATTGCAGATGCTTTGGAGCGTACTCTGGATCCAAAAGGAATTATGATAATGCTGGAAGCGGAACATACCTGTATGACCATGCGCGGAATAAAAAAACCAGGAAGCAAAACGATCACTACTGTAACCCGTGGTGCGTTTACAGAAGATAAGGAACTGCAGAAAATGTTCCTTTCTATGGTAAAAGGATGAATAACAATTTTTCAGATATGGATCGTGTCAATCGGATCTGGAGGCACCCGGTTTATCAGGAACATTATAAAAAAATACAGGAACTTGAAAGTGAACGGATCTTCTGCCGTCATACCCCTGAACATTTTCTGGATGTTGCACGGTTGATGTACATTTATGCACTGGAGGAACATCTGGAGCTGCCCAAAGAGCTTATCTATGCAGCAGCACTTCTTCATGATATCGGACGTGCACAGCAATATCAGTACAACATTCCCCATGATATTGCAGGAGTAGAAATCGCACGGGAAATTCTGACAGATCTGCACTTTACAGAACAGGAAAAAGAACTGATTCTGTCTTCCATTGGACATCACCGAAAAGGAGATTCCTGCAGTACGCTGGCAGCACTTCTTTATAAAGCGGATAAGCAGTCCAGAAATTGTTTTTTATGTTCCGCTGCTTCCGAATGCTATTGGTCTGATGATAAAAAAAATATGAAAATTGAATACTGATCTTCTTCATAAGCACAAAAGAAAGGATGGGCTCTGCTCATGAAAATTGGAAACCGTTTTTTTGATACTAAGAATCATACTTATATAATGGGAATTTTAAATGTTACTCCTGATTCCTTTTCAGACGGCGGCAAATGGAATCATATGGATGAAGCTTTGAAACATACAGAGGCAATGATTGCTGATGGTGCAGATATTATTGATATCGGAGGCGAATCTACACGTCCCGGTCATACTCCTGTCAGTGCTGATGAGGAAGCACAGAGAGTTCTTCCTGTTATTGAAGCGGTCAAAAAACATTTTGACATTCCTGTTTCTGTAGATACTTTTAAGAGCAGTGTTGCTGAAAGCTCTATCCAGGCAGGAGCTGACCTGGTTAACGATATCTGGGGATTAAAATATGATCCGAAAATGGCAGCTGTGATCGCAAAATATGATGTGGCCTGTTGTCTGATGCACAACAAATCTAATACAGAATATCAAAACTTTCTCATTGATATGCTCGCCGAAACACAGGAATGTGTCAATCTTGCAAGACAGGCCGGCATTAAAGATGAAAAAATCATGCTTGATCCGGGAATTGGTTTTGGAAAAACATTTGAAATGAATCTGGAAGCAATGAATCACCTGGAGCTTTTTCAGAATCTGGGATTTCCGGTTCTCCTTGGTACATCCCGCAAATCCATGATCGGACTGGCACTGGATCTTCCTGTAGATCAGCGCGTGGAGGGGACTTTGGCTACCAGTGTAATTGGCGTAATGAAGGGATGCTCTTTTGTCCGTGTCCACGATGTTAAAGAAAACAAGCGTGTGATCCAGATGACAGAAGCAATCCTGGGACGCAGATAAATTACTGGCACAAAACAGATGGTAAATATAAATAATATACAGAAAGGATTTGCTGTTATGGATGAGACCAGATTAGATAAAATAGAAATTAAAGAGTTGGAGGTTTTTGCAAACCATGGTGTATATCCCGAAGAAAATGTTCTGGGACAGAAATTTGTTATTTCTGCTACACTTTTTACCAGAACACGTCTGGCGGGATTAACCGATGAGTTGTCTGCTTCCATAAACTATGGCGAAGTCAGCCATATGATCACTGATTTCACCAGAAAACATACTTATAAACTTCTGGAATCTCTTGCAGAGAATCTTGCAGAAATGCTTCTTTGCTCTCTTTCCGGACTTGAAAAAATCACTCTGAAGATCGAAAAGCCCTGGGCACCGGTTGGTCTTCCTCTGAAAACCGTATCTGTGGAAATTACACGGAAATGGCATACTGCTTACATTGCTTTTGGCTCTAATATGGGTGATAAAAAGATGTATATAGATAATGGGATCCGTGGTCTGGCAGAGACAAAAGGATGCCGTATAGAGGCAATTTCCGATTATCTTATCACAGAACCTTATGGAGTTACTGAGCAGGATGAATTTTTAAATGGAGTTCTGAAAATGCGGACACTTCTTACTCCTGGAGAATTGCTTGTGCGACTGCATCAGTTAGAACAGGCGGCAAACAGGGAACGTATCATCCACTGGGGACCAAGGACACTGGATCTGGATATCCTGTTTTATGATCAGGAAATTATTGATATGCCAGATCTTCATATTCCTCATATTGATCTGCACAACCGCGATTTTGTTCTTGTACCAATGAATCAGATTGCTCCGTATCTGCGACATCCTGTGTTAAATCAGACCATTTCGCAGCTTCTGGACAGCCTTCTGAACAAATCTGAAAATACTGCAAAATAAAGTGAACAGTAACCAGTAACGATATTTTGTTACTGTTCACACACCACTATCCCGCGAGGTGTTTTGGCATGAATATGCCAAAATCCCGAGACATACAAGCCAAAATTCCATTGCCGCAGGCAATCTGGAATGAATTTTGGCTACGTTACTGTGAACGGAGTGAACAGTAACGATATTTTGTTGAATGTTCCATTGATATTTACTTTGCCATTTTTTACAAACAGTGCTATGATATATTCAATGGAAATTCTATAAAGAGAAAACACCTACAGGAGGGCAAAAAATTATGAGAATCAGACGCGAAGAACACATGGCAGGCGGAAATGGTCACGTAATCATCAAAGAAATCCTTGATGCAGAGCAGTTGAACGGTAAATGTGGACTGTATGCACAGGTAACTCTGGAGCCGGGATGTTCACTGGGATATCATGAACATCATGGAGAAAGTGAAACCTACTATATTTTACAGGGACAGGGCGAATACAATGACAACGGTACCTATCGCCCGGTAAAAGCAGGAGATATTACATTCACACCGGACAATCATGGACATGCACTTGCAAATACAGGAAATACAGATCTGGTTTTTATGGCTCTGATCATTAAAGACTGATATAAAAGCAGCAGCACATATTTCTTATGGAAATAATGACTGCTGTTTTTATTACCAGGACAGACTGATTATAATAAAAAACAGTATAAATCAGGTATCATTTCATAATCATTCAAATCATTCAAATGGAGAATCAAACTATGTACAGAAAAACAGCAAAGAAGTTACTGAAATTCATAGAGAAAAGCCCCACTGCATTTCAGGCAGTGACGGAGATGACCAAAAGGCTTGACAAAGAAGGCTTTGAAGAATTGAAAGAGGAGGATCACTGGAAGCTTAAAAAAGGCGGAAATTATTATGTGACCAGAAATCATTCTGCGATCATAGCTTTTTCCATTCCGCAGAAGCCTGTGTGGAAGTTTCATATTATGGCAAGCCACAGTGATTCCCCTTCCCTTAAGATCAAGGAGAATCCTGAGATAGAGGTGGAGAATGCTTATATCAAACTGAATGTGGAGCGTTACGGTGGAATGATTCTGTCTCCGTGGTTTGACAGACCTCTGTCAGTGGCAGGAAGGCTGATCGTCCGTCAGGATGGAAAAATCAGAGAGAAGATGGTGACTGTGGACAGAGATTTGCTGGTTCTTCCTAATCTTGCCATTCATATGAACAGGGAAGTAAATGACGGATATAAATATAATGTGCAGAAGGATATGCTGCCTCTTTTCAGCGATAAGGAAGGAAAGGGCGGATTTATGGAAACTGTGGCTGAGGCCGCAGAAGTAAAGACAGAAGATATTCTGGGACATGATCTGTTTCTTTATGACAGAACTCCGGGTACTCTGTGGGGAGTAAATGAGGAATTTGTCTCTGCACCCAGACTGGATGATCTGCAGTGTGCATTCTCTTCTATGGAGGGATTCCTGCAGGGAAATCGTGAAGAAAGCATTTCTGTACATTGTGTGCTGGATAATGAAGAAGTGGGAAGCAGTACAAGACAGGGCGCTGCTTCTGCTTTCCTGAAGGATACTCTGATGCGGATTAATATGGGACTGGGACGTACCCAGGAGGAATATTATATGGCACTTGCAGACAGTTTTATGATTTCTGCAGATAATGCCCATGCTCTCCATCCAAACTATACGGATAAGACAGATCCGGTAAACCGTCCGGTGCTGAACGGGGGAATCGTGATCAAGTACAATGCAAACCAGAAATATTGTACAGATGGAGTGTCCGCTGCAATTTTCAAGGATATCTGTGACAGGGCAAAGGTGCCGTACCAGACCTTTGTGAACCGTTCGGATATGGCAGGCGGATCCACGCTGGGAAATATTTCCAATACCCAGGTTCCTGTGAAAACAGTGGATATCGGTCTGGCACAGCTTGCCATGCACTCTGTATATGAAACAACAGGTGCGAAAGATACAGAGAGCCTGGTTAAGGCAGCGACAGTATTTTTTGCATAGCTTGTCGGCACACTGGCAGATAAACGTAAATATAAAAATCAGGAGATAAGAAAGTGAACAGAAAAGCAGTGTTTTTTGATGCAGACGGAACACTCTGCGATATGGAAAAGGGTGTACCCCAGAGCACAAAGGAGGCATTGAAGAAATTAAGAGAAAACGGTCATGACGCATGGCTTTGCACAGGCAGGAGCAGGGCCTTTGTTTCCCGGTATCTGGAAGAGCTTCCGTTTACCGGTATGATCAGTGCCTGCGGGGCTACCATTGAAAAAGATGGAGAACGTCTTTTTAATAAAGAGATGCCCCCGGAAGTTGCAAAAAAATCAGTGGAAATCCTGCGCAGATATGGTCTGGTCCCGGTTATGGAAGGTGCAGATTTCATGTATTATGATAAGGATGAATATAATACAGATGTGAACTGGTATACGGATCTGATCACAGAATCTTTAGAATCTAAATGGCGTCCCATCAGGGGAAATGAAGACTGTATGCGCATTAATAAGATCAGTGCCAAAATGATAAAGGGCTGTGATGCAGAAGCTGCCTGCAGGGAACTGAGTGAGTATTATGACATTATCCGTCATGAGAGTGGTTCAGGGATTGCGGGAACCACCATTGAACTTGTCCCAAAGGGCTTTAACAAGGCAGTGGGGATCTCGGCAGTGTGCAGACTCTTTGATATTCCATGGGAGGATACGATCGTGTTTGGAGACAGCAATAATGATCTCGCCATGTTTGAATATGCGGCAGTGAAGGTTGCCATGGGAAATGGTTCGGAGAAAATAAAAGCTCTGGCTGATCATATTACACAGGATATGTTCCATTATGGAATCAGAAACGGACTGGAATATCTGAAGCTGATATAAACATAAAAAGCCTGGGCTCAGATCAGTCCCAGGCTTTTGCATATATAGAGCCAGATTGTCATGGTAAAGGAGCTTAACAGAGTGGTAGTCATAACCACACCGGAAGTAAAATCGCCGTCATAATCCATGTTTTTGGCCATGATATAACAGCTTACAGTAGTGGCAGAGCCAAGCATGATAATGATCGCAACCAGCATGTCATGGGAAAATCCCAGAAGCACAGCCAGTGGAAGAAATACAGCTTCATATCCCACAAGCTTCAGAAAGCTACATGCGATCAGTGGTTTCGGCCTTGCGAATGCCTTGCCGAATTTCAGTGCGCCACCCATGGCCATCAGCCCAAGAGGAGTCGCTGTTTTTCCGAGATTATCTACGGCAGTATTCAGAATTGTTGGCATTGGCAGATGAAGCAGCGACCATACCATACCTGTCAGGATACCAAGGATAATAGGGTTCGTGGCGATTCCTTTCAGGGTTCGGATAAGTTTTGCGGTATCAAGTTTACCGCCGCCGGGAGCGAACAGTGACAGTGTTATAACTGCCATCACATTATAAAGCGGCACACTTCCGATGATCATAAGCGGTGCCATTCCTGCGTTTCCGTAAAGATTCTGGATAATTGCAATTCCAAGGATCGCAGCGCTGCTCCGGTAAGAAGCCTGGATAAATTCGCCCTGGATATTTCGCGGCTTCAGCAGATAGGAAAGTCCTGTGGAAATTCCGATACTGATCAGTGTGACAAAGAAGCAGAACAATACAAATTTCGTATTCCATACACTGTAGAAATCTGACTTTGCAATATCCAGAAACAAAAGCGCAGGCAGAGCTGCATTAAATACGAACTTATTCAGACGGCTGACAAAGGTGTCATCAAAGAGTCCGATCTTCCGAAAAAAGAGCCCGAGCATCAGGGTGAGAAAAATCGGGATTGTAGCATTAAGACAGAAAATAAGATTCTCCATTTTCATAAATCCTTTCAAAAAAATGATTTCTGTACAAAAAGTACGGTTCATAAGGTGACTGCTATATCACAAGTTACTGTTCACTCCGTTCTCAGTAACGTAGCCAAAATTCATTCCAGATTGCCTGCGGCAATGGAATTTTGGCTTGTATGTCTCGGGATTTTGGCATATTCATGCCAAAACACCTCGCGGGATAGTGGTGTGTGAACAGTAACTATTACAATAACACCATGATTATAAACGTTTGACAGGAATTGTCAAATTCCGATTTCTGTGTTATTCTGAAAAAAATGGTTGCTGTTCAGTATGCCTTGCAGATTGCGGGAATGATTTTTCAGACACGCTCTAAGAGCAGAGTGAACAGTAATAAAATTGCAGACAGTGGAGTGGTGGATCATGAAGTATGGAAAGATAAGAATAGAAGATGGATTTCTGGTTTTTACCAGACATATGATGATAAACAATCTTCCATGTAAAGACATTGTATGGGCATATATGCGAAAAGAGGGAGCAGATGAAGGTGATGACAGACAGCTGAGTGTAAATTATCTTGTAATTGTTACCAGACGTAAGAAGAGATACAAGTTCGATATGACAGAAAAAGAGATTCATGAGTGTATCCGCATTCTTAAGATATTAAACCCGGATATGGCAACAGGTTTCCCGAAGGGCGGCAGGATATCTCTTCATAGTCTGCCAAATACCAGAGATCTGGGTGCGATCGTTACAGCTGATGACAGACACATCCTGCCGAGGAGGCTTCTGAGAAGCGGGGAACTTTATCACATTTCAGAGAGCGATAAGAACAGACTCAGAGAAGAATACAATCTGAAGACGGTGATCGACCTGCGTTCGGCAGAAGAGAGAAAATGTAAACCGGATACTATTATAGCAGAAGTAGAATACTACCATGTACCGGTTGTGGATGAGGATGTGCAGGTTATCAGCAACAGAGAACAGTTTGTGAAAATGCTTGCAGGACTCCCGGATGATATGGAAGAATATATGATCAGACAGTACAGGAATTTATGCATGGATCAGCTGGTGTTGAAACAGTATGCGAAGTTTATCGATATTCTTTTCAGGCAGGAAAAAGGTGCTGTTTTGTGGCATTGCGGAACTGGAAAGGACCGTACAGGGATCGGGACTGCTTTTCTGCTCAGTCTGCTGGGGGTGGAGGAAGATGTGATATATGAAGACTATCTGCGCACAAACCGTTATATGGAGCCCAAACTGGTATATATGCAGAGACTTGTACAGACCTGGCCGGAGGCAGATGAGAAAATGACCGAGAAGCTTCCAATTATATATAATGTAAAAGAGGAGTATCTGGCTGCTGTTTTTGAAACAGTGAAAAAGACTTATGGTTCTATGGAAAAGTTTTTCCAGACCGTATTTTATCTGAAACCGAAAATGATCGAAGAGTTCAGAAATAAATATCTGATATAGGCAGTTAATTTGATGTTTTTACAAAAGTTATCATAGAGTTACTGTTCACTGGTAATATCCCGCGAAGCGTGTTGCTGGGAACGAAGTGAACAGTAACGTCACAGAAAGACATTTGTTTTTGTGCGAAAAATTTATTGACAAAATCACGATTATTGATATAATGGTAACCATACGAGCTATTTATTATATTAACGTGGTGAAAATGTACACGTTGAAAGCAGGTGGGACATGCAGAAGAGAGTATTATCCCTGTTAGTAGATAATACTGCAGGTGTAACGACCAGAGTATCTGGATTATTCAGCCGCAGAGGCTATAACATCGACAGCATTACCGGAGGTGTAACAGCGGACGAGCGTTTTTCCAGAATTACCGTTGTGTGCAGCGGGGATGAACTGATTCTGGAGCAGATCACGAATCAGCTTGCCAAGCTTGTAGATGTAAGAGATATTAAGATCCTGGAGCCGGACAACAGCGTATGCCATGAATTAATGATGATCAAGGTGGCTGCGAAACCGGAGCAGAGACAGGGACTCATTTCCATAGCGGATGTTTTCCATGCGAAAGTTGCAGACGTAAGTGTGGATTCCATGATACTGGAGATGACAGGCAACCATAATAAATTGGAAGCATTTCTTGAGCTGATGGGTGATTACGAGATTCTCGAACTTGCACGTACAGGAATGACCGGTTTATCAAGAGGTTCGCAGGATGTAACCTATTTCTGATGAAAGACCGGAAGGTTTTTCGGAACGCAGGAAATTGAAAAATATCTCAGAAACAGTACATATTATAGTTTGCTAGGGGAGCATCCCTTAACGATAAATTTTTTTACGATTAGCAGGAGGAAAATAAAATGGCTAACAAGATTTTTTATCAGGAAGATTGTAATTTAAGCTTACTGGATGGTAAAAAAATTGCAATTATTGGATACGGAAGCCAGGGACATGCACATGCTCTGAACTTAAAGGATTCCGGATGTGATGTCATTATCGGTCTTTATGAAGGCAGCAAATCCTGGAAGAGAGCTGAAGAGCAGGGCTTTAAGGTATATACAGCAGCTGAAGCAGCTAAACAGGCAGATATCATCATGATTCTTATCAATGATGAATTACAGGCTAAACTTTACAAAGAATCCATCGAGCCAAACCTTGAAGAAGGCAACATGTTAATGTTTGCTCATGGTTTCAATATCCATTTCGGATGCATCAAACCACCAAAGAATGTTGATGTTACAATGATCGCTCCTAAAGCACCTGGTCACACAGTAAGAAGTGAGTATCAGGCTGGAAAAGGAACACCTTGTCTTATCGCTGTAGAGCAGGATTACACAGGAAAAGCTCAGGATCTTGCACTGGCATATGGTCTTGGAATCGGCGGAGCAAGAGCTGGTCTTCTTGAAACTACATTCCGTGTAGAGACAGAGACAGACCTCTTTGGTGAGCAGGCTGTACTTTGCGGTGGTGTTTGCGCACTTATGCAGGCAGGTTTCGAAACACTTGTTGAAGCTGGTTATGATCCAAGAAATGCATACTTTGAATGTATTCATGAAATGAAGCTGATCGTAGACCTGATTTATCAGTCAGGATTCGCAGGAATGAGATATTCTATCTCCAACACTGCTGAATATGGTGATTACATCACAGGACCTAAGATCATCACAGAAGATACAAAGAAAGCTATGAAGAAAATTCTTTCTGATATCCAGGATGGTACATTTGCAAAAGACTTCTTACTTGATATGTCTGATGCAGGTGCACAGGTTCACTTCAAAGCTATGAGAAAGAAAGCTTCTGAGCATCAGTCTGAGAAAGTTGGCGAAGAAATCCGTAAACTTTACAGCTGGAATGGCGAAGACAAACTTATCAACAACTAATCTGAATATGATTAAATTAAAATCCCCTGCTGAATGGCAGGGGATTTTTTATGTTATAGGAACATTACGGAGTAATTTCCTATAACATAAAAAATCCCTCCGGGCAGGATCGCACTGCGGCGGAGAGGAATTATGTCGCTGAAGCGACCCGCCGCAGGCGGAGAATCCTGCAAGCAGGATTCTTTCTTGTATGTACTGACTCAATGATTGTTGTTTGTTCTGTATTATGCAATTCTTAAGATTATGCATAATATAACAAGATGCAAATCAATCTCAGCATTTTATAATTCGATAATCTGTCCTTTTTCTACGTCATATCTGCAGTATTTACCATTTCCGGAAATAAATGGCTGATATGTATCTGTCCTGTTATCCTTCAGATATACAATTCCGGTAGCGATCATCTCCACTAATGAAAAGCGTTCACTGAGACTGGAAATCCACTTATATGTTTTGTTCTTTGATGAACTTGCCATAACCATATTGTAGGCATGTCCGTCTTCGGTGGCTTCCAGAGAAAAATATACTTTCTCTGCCTTATCAGGAGCATCAAAGACCTGACTTGTAATATAGGAAGAAAAATTGGTGCTTACAAAATTTCGGAAAGATTTTATATCATAAGTAATTCCGGATACTTCGTCTGTGATTTTATCTCCGCGTTCCAGACGAGTTCTAATAATCTTTAGTACCTCTACAGTCCAGTTGATAAAAGAGATACTGTTGTAATTCATACTTTCCATCAACTGTTCGATCAGTTTGCGTGACAGGATATTGGAGCGTATTGCCTCATCATAAAGTTCTTTGTTCATGACATTTTCCCTCTTTTTTGATTATTTGTAACTATTCAGCAGTCTACTATCCCGCGAGGTGTTTTGGCATGAACATGCCAAAATCCCGAGACATACAAGTCAAAATCCCATCGCCAAAGGCGATTTTTAATGGATTTTGACTCGTAACTGTGAAGGTACTGAACAGTTACGATTATTTTATGTTTGTTATAGTGTTTCCGCACATTTCTATGTTATACTGATTATAAATCTGTTTGTTGTAAAATGCAACAAAAAACGGACGAATAAATAAAAATATTTGTGAACAGTAACGAATATATTGTTGCCTGTATTTTTGTTTCTCGGAACGATAATGAGACATAAGGAAAATTGAGGAGGGATAAAATGGAGATAGAAGAAGAGTTTATTTCGGGATTTTGCAGAACATGTAATGGAGGGCAGACTGTTTGTTGCGAATATACGATGGAAGGAGATAAAAGAACCCTCACATTTATGGATTGTGCACATGACAGATGTGTGAATTATGCTGCCTGTGAAATCTACAAACAGGCACATGAAATGGAACGATAAGAATATGTGAGGGTGTACGAAAAGCAGTGAACTGCAAAATGTATTGCTGAGAACGGAGGGGATAGTAACCCGCAAATGCTGTAATTATCGGATTAACCGGAGTTAGAATCAAACATATATGAAAAATAGGCATCTTTGAATGCAGAATAGTTATTTCTGGAAATAGGGACAGAGGAAATGCCGGTAGTGACCATAGTTCTTGTGAACTGTTTTATGTGCGACAGGTTTACAATATAGCTTCGGTGACATTTAAAGAATCCTTTTGCCGGAGTAAAGACCCCTTCACACTTTGCAAATAATTCGCGGATTTTTAAAGTAGTTCCATTTGAAAGGCAGACCAGAACCTGTTTATTCTGAGCTTCCAGATAATCTACATCATTGAGCGTAATTGAGCAGAATCCGTCTGTAGTATGTGCGATGAAAGTTTCCGCCGGAACATGATAGGTTTTAAAAAAATCATCCATAACAGAAAAAAGTTTCAGAGTATTTACTGGTTTTAAAAGATAATGAAAAGCTTTTACATCATAGGAATCCAGGGCAAATTCTCTGGAAGAAGTCAGAAAAATCACAGGAACAGTCAGTCCCATGCTGCGTATTTCTCTTGCTGTATCTATGCCGTTTAATAATGGCATGATGATGTCGAGAAAGATCAGATCTATCGGAATTGTCCGGAGAGCTGTTAACAGATCATCGCCGTTGGAATATGGATACAGGGTAAGTGAAAAATCATTTTTTTTCGCCCAGTGCGTCAGGAGTGAACTTAATTCCCGGGTAAAGAGTATTTCATCATCACAAATTGCAATATTCATAATTTTTATCAAAACCTTTCTGTGAGTGAATAAATGTTATGTATTGTATCCGGCAGTGGAAATCCTGTGTCAGATGATGATTCGCAGGACAAAGCAATGATCCACGATAGAAAAATGACACTGTCCATGCAATTGTTCCACATAATAAATAATACTCCTGACACCGATTCCATGCCCGTTTCTGGTAGAAACCGGAACTCCATCTACAAATGCCGGAATTTTTTCTACGGGATTTTCCAGTTGGAACAGAATGTGATTCTTTTTCTGTGAAAGAGTAAGCCGGGCCCATTTTGAAGGTGATTCCAGCTGCTCCAGTGCATGCATGGAGTTTTCCAGCGCATTGGACAGGATTGTACAGAGGGACAGATCGGAGCATGGAAGTTCTTTTCCTGTAGAAACATTGCATATAAGAGACAATCCTCTGTCTGTGAAACGGGAATGATAAATGGAAAGCACAGAGTTCAGCATTTCATTTCCGGAATAGGCGGCGATGATCGTATCGTCATATGCAGAATTAATTTCATGGATGTATTCCTGTGCTTTATCCGGATGTCCGTTTTGCAGCTGGGTCAGAATAATACTCAGATGGTGGCGCATATCATGCCGCAGGATCGCCAGTCTCTGGCTGCTGATCTTTACCTGTTCAATTTCGTTTTGCATGGATTGAAGCTGCATTTCACGAAGATTGCTGTATTGCGTTATCTCCTGTTTATTCTCATATTCCTGAAAGTAGATGATGAGAAATACCAGGTAGGCAATGCAGAATGCAAATCCCATGAACTCAACAACTGCTTTATTTCCGGAATAAAGTAAAGTTGAAAACTTGGTGGAAGCATAATCAAAAACGTAATATACAAATGGCAGGAAACCGATGATGGAAAGCTCACGTGCATTTTTTGTAAAAATTGTTTTTGTAGATCGAAATACATATCGATAAAGAAGGACAAAAGTTAAGGTTGTTGTTAAGATCCGCACAGAATAATAACACCACTGTAATCCTGTTATTGCCAAAGCGAATAATCCGGTCCAGTTGCTTATCTGGCAACACAGATAGGCAGAAAAGACAGAAACAGCGGAAGAAATCAGAGGATACTTATAATGAACGGAGAGGAATAAAACCAATGGAAAATGTACGATCAGAGGATAGGACATATTTGCAAGAGTTTCCCCAAATAATGCCAGATCAATTACATATAACAGTCCCTGCCCTAAAAATAACAGAAACATAGTCAGGATATTTTTTCTGATCGGTTTGATCCCAAGAAAAAATGCAGAACAGTAAATTCCAAAGAGCATGGTAGTGACACCATGAACAGCAGATAAAATCTGTTCAGACATAACAGCACCTCCGTCTGATAAGGATTAATAAAATTTATCATCAAAATGTTGTATATATATCAAGTATAAAAGATTTCAAATTTAAAGACAACCTTTTTCCATACCATTCACACCATATAATTACTGTTCGCGTGAAAAAGAAAAAATGTTGTTGTTCTGTGTTATAATCAGTCTATAAAGGAATATCGAAAAAAATTACGAGGAAGGAGATGAAAGAGAGAGCATATTTAACGATATACCGGCGCTAGATGAAAAAAGAAAAACAGAAGAAAAACAGACCTGATGGAAAAGTACCATGCAGGTCTGTTTTTATATCATTCTTTCCTGTTTTTACTTATTTACATCAATATAACTGTACAATGTATATTTGGAGATTCCGAAATAATTTGCAACCTTATCTCCGGATTTGGTAATAAGGAAAGCACCTGCATCATTTAAGAACTGAATAGCAGTAACCTTATCCTCCTTATTCATTAAAGGAACAGGTTTGCCTACCAGAGCTACAGATTCTTCAATCAGATGATCAAGAAGATCATTGACATTATGAGTGATCTCTTTGGGCTTCTCTTCCTTATTTTCCGGAGTGACAAGAGAATGAAGGGCAGATTCGATCATAGTAAGCTTGGTAATGTCATAATTGATTCCGAAAACATAATGAAGGGTACCATCGTCATCATGAATGTAGGAAGTGCTGCACTTCAGGATCTTGCCGTCTGCTGTTTTCATCAGATAACCGGTATGGTCTTCGGGGGTTGCTCCTTTTTCCTGATTGCGGATCGCATCAAAAACAGCATTGGATGGTCCGTCTCCGATATCTCTGTTTGTAACATGACCATTTACGATGTAGACGATGGAATGTTCCGGCTCCGAAGTTTTCAGATCATGGATTACTACTTCACAGTCAGGTCCGAACTGGGAAGCAAGATCAGCAGCGATTTGTTTTAACACAGTAAGTCGTCCCATTTGATTTCCTCCTATTAATATAACTTTTAAACGGATCATAACCGAATCAGGCAGGGGCTTCTATAGTCTGAGCAGTAACAGTCATTCGATTATGAGCATGTAGTAAAGCGGATAAATTTATCCGTCAAAACGTTCAGTGCAGATACATGGAAACTGCACATTTTTTATATTCTATCATAAAAAAAAGGAAATAAAAAGAGCCTAAAAAAAATAAATGTGAATACCTTAAAAAATTTGTGATTATAATCATAAATCATTGAAGTGATATAGGAATCGTGGTATATTTTAAACATGAGAATTGCGATAAGTTAGGGGTAAAATACTTTTTGTCCCTAACTTATAATAAAGAAAGGGGTGTCAGAAACAGTGAAAACTTTACTGAAGAATGGTACAGTAGTATCGGGGGATATGTCTGTTATAGAAGATGTTCTTATAGATGGAGAGAAGATTGTAAAAGTAGGCCGGAATCTGGAAGCAGAGGATGCACAGGTAGTTGATGTAAACGGTAAGCTGCTTTTTCCGGGATTTATAGACGGACATACACATTTTGACCTGGAAGTGGCAGGAACAGTGACGGCAGATGATTTTGAAACAGGAACAAGAGCTGCCATTGCAGGAGGAACAACTCTGGTGATCGATTATGCGTCTCAGGATAAAGGTGGTCATACGCTGAAGGAAGGCCTTGAGAAGTGGCATAAGAAAGCAGATGGGAAATGTTCCTGTGATTATTCTTTCCATATGTCTGTTGTGGAATGGAATGAGGAAACTGAGAGAGAAATACAGGATATGATCAATGAAGGGATTACCAGTTTTAAGCTTTACATGACTTATCCGGCAATGATCGTAGATGACGGTGACCTTTATAAGATTATTAAGAAATTAAATGAATACGGATGTTTTGCAGGGGTACATTGTGAGAATGCAGGGGCAATCGATGCGTTGATCGCAGAAGCCAAAAAAGAGGGACGTCTGGGACCTGAGAATCACCCGTTGGTGCGTCCGGATATTATGGAGGCAGAGGCAGTTCACCGCCTTCTTGTGATCGCAGATGCAGCAGATGCTCCTGTAATGGTAGTACATCTTACCAACCGGAAAGCATTTGAAGAAGTGATGCGTGCCAGAATGAACGGACAAAAGGTATATGCGGAAACCTGTCCGCAGTATCTGCTTCTGGATGACAGTGTATATTCAAAACCGGATTTTGAAGGTGCCAAATACGTGTGTGCACCTCCAATCCGTAAGAAAGCAGATCAGGACTGCCTGTGGAAAGCACTGGCGAATGATCAGATCCAGACGGTTGCAACTGACCAGTGCAGCTTTACAATGGAGCAGAAAGCTCTTGGTAAAGATGATTTCACGAAGATTCCGGGAGGGCTGCCGGGAGTACAGACGAGAGGAACTCTGCTTTATACATACGGTGTACGCACAGGCAGGATCACGCAGGAACAGATGTGCCGTCTGTTAAGTGAGAATGCAGCTAAACTTTACGGAGTGTATCCCAATAAGGGCGTGATACGTGAGGGAAGTGATGCAGATATTGTTGTATTTGATCCTGAGAAGGAAAATGTTATCTCTGCAAAGACACATCTGTATCATACGGATAATAATCCATATGAGGGATTTAAGCTTCATGGAGATATTGACAGCGTATATTTAAGAGGAGCTCATGTGGTGCAGGATGGAAAAGTAATTCTGGAGAAAACAGGAAAATATATTAAACGCGGTAAGAATCAGATGTAAAATATATATTTTATGGAATTGCGGTAATCAGGTAAGTCCCCTGGGGACATTGCGAAGAGTAATAAGCAGTGAATATAAAGAATAACAAGAGGTGACAGAAAATGAAACATGAAGTAAATGCAATGGGAAAACAGTGCCCGATTCCGGTAGTGATGACAAAGAAGGTTATTGATAATGCGGCAGTCGGTGATGAGATTGAAATTCTGATCGATAATGAAACCGCAGTGAATAATCTGAGCAGACTTGCAAATAAAACAGGCTGTACGTTTGTATCTGAAAAACTGGGAGACAAAAAGTATCAGGTGAAGATGGCAGTAAAGACTGAACAGACAGGTGGTACCTTGGAAGAAGAGGAATTTGTCTGCGAAGCACCGCATAAAAAAGTGACGGTAGCGGTAATCTCCTCAAATGTTATGGGAAATGGTGATGATGAACTGGGAAAGATTTTGATCAAAGGATTTATCTATGCCCTTTCTCAGATGGAAACACATCCGGATACAATCCTTTTCTATAATGGAGGTGCAAAACTTACAACAGAAGACTCTGAAAGTCTGGAAGATCTGAAAAAGATGGAAGAAGAGGGCGTGGAAATCCTGACCTGCGGTACCTGCCTGAAGCATTATGGACTGATGGAGAAACTGATGGTTGGAAAAGTTACCGATATGTATACGATTGCAGAGCGTATGACAGGTGCAGATAAAGTGATTCGTCCGTAAGAAAATGAAGGCCATCATATCTGAGAAAAAAGACAGATATGATGGTATTTTGAACTTTTATTGCAATTTCTGTTCTCTGATATTGTGGTATCTGGCATATCCGGTAAGAATCAGAGTCAGGGCACCATCGCCTGTTACGTTACAGGCTGTCCCAAAACTGTCCTGAAGGGCAAAGATAGTCAGCATCAGAGCTGTAGCAGAATCGCCGAATTTCAGGATACCGGTGATAATACCGAGAGATGCCATAACAGTGCCTCCCGGTACACCCGGAGCACCAATGGCAAAAATTCCAAGCAGGACACAGAAAAGAACCATGGCCCCCGGCGCAGGAACTGCACCATAAAGAATTTTGGAGATTGCCATACAGAAGAATACTTCTGTGAGGACAGAACCACAGAGATGAATATTGGCAAACAGCGGAATACCAAAATCTACCAAATCCTTTCGGAGAGGTTTTGCCCTGTGTGCGCATTGGAGGGCGACCGGCAGTGTGGCAGCAGATGACATGGTACCTATGGCTGTGAGGTAGGCGGGACCATAATGTTTCACAACTTTCAGAGGATTTTCTCTGGAATAAATTCCTGCAAGTATATACAGAAGAGCTATCCAGATAAAATGTCCGATCAGAACAATGACGATTACCTGAAGGAATACAGGAAGCTGTCTGGTGATTGTTCCTTCGTATGCCAGTGAACAGAAAGTCAGTCCGATGAAGTATGGGAGAATCGGAATAATGACTCTTGATACAATAGCCAGTATGATCTTCTGGAATTCTTCAAGAAAAGAAGAAATCAGACTGGCTTTTGTCCATGCAGATGCAAGTCCCAGCATAATGGCCAGTACAAGTGCACTCATGACAGGCATTATCTGTGGAATGGAAAGTTCGAAAACTACATCCGGCAAAGCTTTGAGATGACTGGCAGTGGAGCTGAAGGACAAATGTGGGATCAGCAGGTATCCGGATAATGCAGAGAATAAAGCAGCTCCCAGTGAGGAAGCATAAGCAATACTGACTGCAACACCTAACATTCTGGAAGCATTGTTTCCGAGTCTGGTAATAGATGGTGCGATAAATCCAATGATGATCAGCGGAACAGAAAAGCTGATCAGCTGACCAAGAATATACTTCGATGTTACAACCACATTCAGTACTGCAGTCGTAATGGCAGATTCATCTATTATATTAAGAAGAAGTCCGATACAGATTCCAAAAGCCACGCCGACAAGCAGTCTGAAGGGCAGACTGTGTAGAAAAAAGTTTTTTTTCATAATAATCCCCCTTTTTCTGTCAATTATAATATATAATGATGTCATGGTCAAAAGGTATTTTATATCGAAACAGGAGAGAGTTATGTACAGAAAAATTTATCAAATTTTGGAAGAAACAGGAAAAGTAAAAACAGCAATGGTTTTAAACGGGAATCATAAGGGCGAAAAATGTCTGATAAAAGAAAACCATTGTTTATCATCCGATGAAAATACAGCAGATTTCTGGAAAAAATATGAAGCTGATCTGGCGGAGTGCCAGGAGACAAAAGTTGTTCATATGGGAGATGTAGATTTCTTTGTGGAAATTTATGTGAAAAATCCGCAGCTTATCATTTTTGGAGGCGGACATGTTTCGCAGCCTGTTGCAAAAATCGGAAAAATGCTGGGATTTCATGTGACTGTTATGGATGACAGAGAAGATTTTGTGACTTCAGAGAGATTTCCGGATGCCGATCGGCTGATCAAAGGCAGCTATGATAAACTTTCAGACAAAATACCGGCCTATGAAAATGCTTATTATGTGATCGTGACAAGAGGTCATCTCGGAGACAGTGCCTGTGCCAGACAGATCCTGAGACGCCCTTATACTTATCTGGGAATGATCGGCAGTAAAAATAAGGTAAAACTGACCAGAGAAAAATTACTCGGAGAAGGTTTCAGCGAAGAACAGCTCAACAGTATCCATGCACCGATTGGATTGCCGATCGGAGGACATATGCCGGCAGAGATTGCTGTAAGTATTGCTGCGGAGATCGTTCAGGAAAAGAACAGGTATGATGTTTCTTATATTGATGGAGCTGTGGAGGATGCTGTCAGGAAAAAAGAAAATGGAATTATGATCACGATCATATCCAAGAGTGGTTCTTCTCCAAGAGGGACAGGAAGTAAAATGTTTATTGATAAAGACGGGAATTCATATGGAAGCATCGGAGGCGGAAATGTAGAATTTCAGGCTTTGAAATATGCACCAGAAGCGCAGCATGGTGAAATCAGAAAATATAATCTGTCTAACCAGGGCGGTGCGAATCTGGGAATGATCTGTGGCGGCGAGGTGGAAGTCCTTTATGAATTGTTGTAGATAAACACAGAACCTACAGCGTTACTGAGAACGGAGTGAACAGTAACCCTGCAGCAATTCCGCGCAAATGGAAGAAAGCAGACAAAGCAGGACAAAACGCATACTTGAATTATCTGTAAGAATCGTGTATATTAATACATAAAGCGAACACAGAAAACACGAGGGGACAGAGCGTGTTTGATAAAGGAGGAAACTACTTATGAAGAAATCACTTTGGCTGGTTCTTGTACTGGGACTTGCATTTGCTGCTCAGGGATGCGGATTTGATCCTACTATTGATTCCAGCGTTATGATCGTTAAAGTAACACCAACACCGGAAGTCACACCTACTCCTGAGGCTTCAGAGGCAACACCAACACCGGAAGCAACACCAACGCCGGCAGCAGAGCAGACAGCCAGTGGTGTAAAAGTAGAAGTGAAATCCGGTACCTATTATGCGTCATCAGAATTAAATCTTCGTTCTGATGCAAGTTCAGATGCAGATCTGATTTCAAGTGTGGCAGCCGGAACTCAGCTGAACAGTACAGGTGTATGCGAGAATGGATGGATTCGTGTGGATTATAATGGACAGACCTGTTATGCAAGCGGAGATTTTGTGACAACAACAGCTCCGGCAGCAGACGCAGGTGAGACTGCAGCAGATACATCAGCAGACGCAGGTGAGACTGCAGCAGATACATCAGCAGATACGTCTTATGATGAAAGTGCAGAATAATCTGATGATATAAAAATTTGTATCAGTCCTCTTTAAATATATTTCTATGAGAGGTACAATAAAGGCTTTTTTGGAAAAATGTTGACAGAAATGTATAAGTAAAAGCAGAAGCTGCGGGGGATAATGACCTGTCAGCTTCTGCTTTTTTTGTCTGAAAAATACGATAGAAATCTTTTTCGGTGTGTTGTTTATGAGGATTGCTGTAATACTGTAGAATGTTACTGTGGATAAATAAGTCTGTCTGGCTTGATATCATAAAGAACTTCATCCAGAAATTTTCCTGCCAGATATTTTGCCATAGGCAGATTCATATCCAGATAATTTCCGCAGTCTTTTGCAGATGCTCCCGGAACTTCACCTTCAAAATCACGTATAAATTCAAAAGTCTCGATCATAAGCGGAACGATATCCTTGGACTCATAATCGCCATTTAAAAGAAGATAATTACCTGTACGGCATCCCATCGGTCCCCAGTAGATCATTTTAGAGCCGAACTCTTTATGATTTCTCAGGAATGTTGCTGCCAGATGCTCGATCGTGTGAAGCTCAGCGGTATTCATCACAGGTTCTTCGTTAGGAGAAGTCATACGGATATCGAAGGTAGTGATCATACTGCCGCCAACCGGATCCTTACGTGAAACATAAATTCCAGGCTGTAATTTGATATGGTCAATGGTAAAACTTGTTATTTTTTCCATTTTGGATTCCTCGCTTTCTTTTGCAGATATATTCTGACTGTTCATCAGTCTGTTGTTCCGGTTTCACTGCAAAAAGGGAAGGTACAGAACTGAACAGCCATATATATTTTAACAGGCAATCAGAAAGAAGTAAACACAGGAAACATCCACAATCTGAACATTTTGTGAAAAGAGTTGTTTTTTTTCTGAGATAGGTTATAATCAGATTGTTGTAAATGATTTCGGAGGTAAAGGAAAATGAAAAGAAAATTACTGGCAGCACTTTGTGTTACAGCTATGTCAGCAGGTTTACTGGCAGGATGTGGCAGCAGTGATAAAACAGAAGAGAGTACAAAAACAGAGGAAACAGCGAAAGAGGAGACTTCTTCTCAGGAAGAGACGGAGACAAAAGCTGCTTCTTCTGACAGTGATAATGTAGCAAGTGAAGAAGAGGCAGAAAAAGCCGGATTTTCTGATGGTTCTGATGAAAAGAGTGATTCTGCTGATACAGATTCTGAAAATAAAGATTCTTCAGACAGCAGTACAACCAGTGTGCTTTTGGATACTTCCAAAGAACTGACAGGAATTCATCACGCAGAGATTGAAGTAAAGGATTACGGTACGATTGATGTGGAACTGGATGCAGATACAGCACCGATCACAGTGACAAATTTCGTGAAACTTGCACAGGAAGGTTTTTATGACGGACTGACATTCCACCGTATCATGGATGGATTCATGATCCAGGGTGGTGATCCCAACGGAGACGGAACAGGTGGATCTGAAGAGAATATTAAGGGTGAGTTCAGCAACAATGGAGTAGACAATGATATTTCCCACACAAGAGGGACTATTTCCATGGCAAGAGCCAGTGATCCGGACAGCGCAAGCTCGCAGTTCTTTATTGTTCAGGCAGACAGTACATTTCTGGACGGAGATTATGCAGGATTTGGCCATGTGACAGAAGGCATGGATATTGTTGATAAGATCTGCGAGGATGCAAAACCGACAGACGACAATGGAACAATCCCGTCAGATCAGCAGCCGGTTATTGAGAAGATTACCATTACAGATTAAGTAAAACAGAAATCGAAGTATAAGTGCCCGGAGAACAAACAAAAATTGAAGAAAAGGCATAACAAGAAGCAGCAGGAGAGATATGAAAAATCTTTTCTGCTGCTTTTTGGAACAGATACAGTTAATTTTTAATTATCAGCACTGGTATCGGTGGGTTGTTGGGGCGATTATAATATTCGCTTTTGATTACCAGATATTGATGGGGATCAAGGTTTTTCAGCCAGTCAAGGATCTGATCCCGCTCTTCAAATCCGGAATCGCCGCCACTGTAGATGCAAAGAGAAATCATTCCGCCTTTTTTCAGAAGGGTTAAAGCCTGGGTCAATGCCTGAATGCTGGTTTTACCTCTGGTTGCAAGTGAATGATCTCCTCCGGGAAGATAACCAAAATTAAATACAATGCAGCTTACACTGTCTGGTGTGGCATATTCTGCCATATTTGCGTGAGATTCCAGAAGCAGTCGGTAATTTTCCGGAACATGTCCGGCGTTCAGTCTCTTTTGGGTTGCAGTCAGTGCCTGCTCCTGAATATCAAAGGCAAGAACCTTTCCTGATTCTCCGCATAGCTGCGAAAGCAGAAGCGTATCATTTCCGTTTCCCATTGTAGCATCAATACAGAAGTCTCCTTCCTGTACCTGCTGTCTGATAAAAGCTGCGCACCATTGCGTGATCTGATAATTCTTCATATATTCCTATATTCCTCCACAAAGTCATACACCGGATTTATATGTTGATATCAGTATATTATAGTAATCCGGTCTGTCAGTTAAGTCAGGTAGAGTCCAGCGCAAATTATGGATATCTGACTGATTATTATTATAATGCAGGAAATCTTTATAAACAACGGTTAAGTGTAATCTTGCTGAGGTTCACCGTTACTGTTCACACACCACTATCCCGCGAGGTGTTTTGGCATGAATATGCCAAAATCCCGAGACATACAAGCCAAAATTCCATTGCCGCAGGCAATCTGGAATGAATTTTGGCTACGTTACTGTGAACAGTAACGTTCTGATTGTTTCGCAAATAAAACAAATCACTTATTGCATTTTTGATAATAATTAGTCTATAATAAATAGAATTGTAAAAGTCAGAATCCTGTTATCAAAGATGAATTATGATAGATTTTGACATGTAAGTATAAAGACGTAGAAACAGCCAGAAATAATATGGTTCGGAGAAAGAGGTAAAGGAAAATGACACTGGAAGGAAAAACAGTATTACTGGGAGTGACAGGCAGCATTGCGGCGTATAAGATTGCATATCTGGCAAGCGCGCTGAAGAAACGCCATGCAGATGTTCATGTGCTGATGACAGAGAATGCCACGAATTTTATCAATCCGATCACTTTTGAAACTCTCACAGGAAATAAATGTCTGGTGGATACCTTTGACCGGAATTTTCAGTTTCAGGTAGAGCATGTATCGATTGCAAAGAAAGCAGATGTAGTGATGATCGCACCGGCAAGTGCTAATGTGATCGGTAAACTGGCACATGGGATCGCAGATGACATGCTTACTACCACGATCATGGCATGCAAATGTAAAAAATTCATTTCCCCGGCCATGAATACCAATATGTTTGAGAATCCTGTAGTACAGGATAATTTAAAGATTCTGGAGCATTACGGATATGAAGTGATCGCTCCGGCGTGCGGATATCTGGCATGTGGTGACACAGGAGCGGGAAAAATGCCGGAACCTGAGACATTACTTGCCTATATTGAGCGCGAAGCTGCCTGTGAGAAAGATCTGAAAGGAAAGAAAATCCTTGTAACTGCAGGTCCTACACAGGAATCTGTTGATCCTGTTCGTTATCTTACCAATCATTCTTCAGGAAAAATGGGCTATGCTATTGCGAAAGCTGCCATGCTCCGCGGTGCAGATGTCACGCTGGTCAGCGGACGTACTTCAATTGAACCTCCCATGTTTGTAAATCTGATACCTGTTGTGACTGCAAGAGACATGTATGAAGCTGTAACTTCTGTCAGCAACGAACAGGACATCATTATTAAAGCTGCTGCTGTGGCAGATTACCGCCCTGCCAGGATCAGTGAAGAAAAAGTTAAGAAAAGTGATGGACAGATGTCCATAGAACTGGAAAGAACAGATGATATCCTGAAGTTTCTTGGGGAACACAAACAGCATGGACAGTTTCTCTGCGGATTTTCCATGGAGACACAGAATGTGATCGACAATTCCAGAGCCAAGCTGGCAAAGAAAAATCTGGATATGGTGGCTGCCAACAATGTGAAAGTGGAGGGCGCCGGATTTCAGGGAGATACCAATGTACTGACATTGATCACACAGGATGAGGAAATCTCTCTTCCGCTTATGAGTAAAGAAGACGCAGCTTTTAGGATCCTGGATAAAATTCTTTCGCTGATGCAGGATTCTGTCTGTTAAGGGAACAGGACGATTAAGAAATTGGAGATAAATAATTATGATTTTAGCAATTGACGTTGGAAACACCAACATTGTAGTTGGATGTATTGATGACCGGAAAACATATTTTATAGAACGCCTTTCTACTAACCGTACAAAGACGGAACTGGAATATGCGGTGGATTTAAAGAATGTTCTTGATATCTATCATATAAAAAAAACAGAGATTGAGGGCTGTATTATTTCTTCTGTAGTGCCGCAGATCACAAATATTGTGAAACTTGCCGCAGAGAAAATTCTTAAGAAAAATGCAATTGTTCTCGGACCTGGTGTAAAGACAGGACTGAATATTATGATGGATAATCCGGGACAGCTTGGTGCAGATCAGGTTGCTGATGCAGTGGCAGGAATTGCCGGTTATCCGGTGCCGTTAATCCTTATTGATATGGGAACTGCAACCACAGCGTCTGTTGTCAACAGTAAGAAGCAGTATGTAGGAGGAATGATTCTTCCGGGTGTAGGGGTTTCCCTGGATGCACTTACTGCGAGGGCTTCCCAGCTCAGCGGAATCAGTATTGATGCGCCAAGACATGTGATTGGGAAAAACACGATCGAATGTATGAAGAGTGGGGTTCTTTACAGCAATGCAGCAGCTCTGGATGGAATTATTGACAGGATCGAAGAGGAATTGGGGGAGAAGGCAACTGTAGTGGCAACCGGTGGTCTGGCAAAGAAAATCGTTCCCCATTGTAAAAGAGAAATCATTCTGGATGAGGAACTTCTTCTGAGAGGTCTTCTGATCATTTATGAGAAAAATAAGTAAGAATGTATATGCATTCATATCAAAACAGTTCATCAGACAAAAAGCTGATGAACTGTTTTGTTTGCAGTAATTTATGGAATTGCTATAAATACATTATTTTAGAGGATTGCTATAAAAGGCAGAAATGAAATCAATGGGAAGCGGAGCAGTAAAAAGCATGACCTTTCCGGTTGTCGGATGAGTAAACTCCAGCTGATAAGAATGGAGGGGCTGGCGGTTTATCCGACGGTAATCAGGATTGTATAAATAATCTCCGGGCAGAGGATGCCCGATATATTTCATATGCACACGGATTTGGTGTGTGCGTCCTGTTTCCAGATGAAGTTCGGCCAGAGAATATTCTTTTCCTGCCGCCAGCCGTTCATAATGAGTTATTGCAGACTCCCCGGTTCCGAAATTTACTTCCCTGGTGATCACGGAGCCTTCCATTCGTGCGATAGGAGCGTTGATCGTTCCGGAGTCAGGAAGAAGCCCGTCTACAAGTGCGAGATAAGTCCTGAGAATCTGACGTTTTTTCATCTGAACTGACAGAATCGCTGCGCTGAGGGGATTTTTGGCAAGGATCAGAGCACCGGTGGTATCCCGGTCCAGCCGGTTGATACAGCGGTAAACAAAATCTTCTCCTTTTTCTGCAAAATACCAGGCGATTCCATTTGCCAGAGTATTTTCATAATTTCCCGCAGAAGGGTGCACAGGCATATCTGCAGGCTTGTTTATCACAAGGATATCCTCATCTTCATAAATGATATTCAAATCCATCTTTGTACGGATAATGTTTTCTCCTGATTCGGTTTCAGGAACAGTGACGATCAGATGATCCTGCGGTTTAAGCACTGATCGTCCGAAACCACGTTCACCATTGAGAATGATGGTGTTGGGAGTGTTCTTCATTGAGCTTAATATGTGGCGGGAAAACCCCTCTTTTTTTAGAAAGTCCAGAATCGTGACCGGAGTTGTATTTTCGGAGATAATATATTTAAGGATTCTTTGCATATGATCTGTCTGCTTTCTTGATTTGTATAAGATTTAAGAATTGCGGGCTGATATGCCCTGCCTTATTTTTAACAGATTTACTGTATCAGATTTTGAAGAACATAACAAGAACAATTATCAGATTTCCTGAAAAATTACTGTTCACTTTGTTCACAGTAATGTAGCCAAAACTCATTCCAGATTGCCTGCGGCAATGGAATTTTGGCTTGTATGTCTCGGGATTTTGGCATATTCATGCCAAAACACCTCGCGGAATAGTGGCGGGTGAACAGTAACCCTGAAAACGTTAAAAAATACATTTTATTCTATTGCATCACAGAAAATTAAGCGTATAATCAAAAAAAGAAAATAGATTCAGGTGGAAAAAAATGAAAGAACAGCAACATATTTTTACAAACAAAATGCTCCGAACCCTGTTGATACCGGTTATTTTTGAACAGGTACTGAATTCCCTGATGGGAACTGTGGATACCATGATGGTCAGCAATGTAGGCTCTGCTGCAATATCCGCAGTATCTCTGGTGGATTCCATCAATGTATTGGTGATCCAGGCGTTCTCAGCGCTGGCAGCAGGCGGTGCAATCCTCTGTTCACAGTACATAGGTCAGAAAAATCATGAAATGGCAAATAAATCAGCAAGACAGGTATTATTTATCATTACTGCCATATCTGTAGCAGTGACTGCTCTGTGCCTGCTGTTTCGTGTGCCGCTGTTAAAACTGATATTCGGAAAAGTAGAAGCAGATGTTATGACTGCCTCTCAGGTGTATTTCTTCTATACGGCATTATCCTTTCCATTTATAGCACTCTATGATGCGGGAGCATCCATATTCCGGTCCCAGGGAAATACCAGAGGGCCAATGACAGTATCGGTTATTTCAAATGTGATTAATATCGGCGGAAATGCGGCGCTGATCTGGGGATTCAATATGGGAGTGGCAGGAGCTGCCATCGCAACTCTTGCATCCAGAGTCTTCTGTGCTGTAGTGGTACTCTGGCAGCTTCGTATGGACAGACAGCCTATTGTAGTCAGAAATTACAGACAGATCCGTCCGGATGGAAAAATGATCAGAAGAGTTCTGGCTCTGGGAATCCCGTCCGGCATAGAAAACAGCATGTTTCAGCTTGGAAAGCTGGCAATACAGTCTTCCGTATCTACACTGGGGACGGTAGCCATTGCAGCTCAGGCAATGACGAATATCCTTGAGAACCTTAACGGTATTGCAGCTATCGGTGTAGGAATCGGTCTGATGACTGTAGTAGGACAGTGTCTGGGAGCGGGCAGAAAGGATGAGGCAGTTTACTATATTAAGAAATTAAGTGTTCTTGCAGAAATCATTGTTGTTGCAAGCTGTCTTTTGGTGTTTGCCTTAACTATTCCGGTCACAAAGCTGGGTGGTATGGAATCGGAAAGTGCAAGAATGTGTTTCCATATGATATCCTGGATAACGGTTGTCAAACCTATTGTATGGACCCTGGCGTTTATTCCTGCTTATGGCCTCAGAGCAGCCGGAGATGTAAAATTTTCAATGCTTACATCCTGTATCACTATGTGGACATTCCGTTTTTGTCTTTGTGTATATCTGATCCGTTTCAGAGGCTTCGGCCCAATGGCTGTATGGATTGGAATGTTTACTGACTGGACAGTGCGGGGAATCGTATTTTCTCTTCGCTTCCACAGTAGGAAATGGCTGAAGCATAAGGTAGTATAACAAGGTGGTATAGCCATGAAATGCGTTGACTTTTACTGCTCAAAATTATATAATGATTCTCGGAAATAATTCTGGAAAAGCATTACAGGAAGTCAGGTGAAATTCCTGCGCAAGTCCGTTACTGTAACAGCCAGATACTGTCTGCTTTTCATTGTATATAAGAAATATGATCTGCGGCAACCAGAGGATATTTCGGGAAAAGAGCTTTCAGGAGGGATTTTGTTGCACACAGAAATCCCTCCTTTTTATGTAGATGTTATATAAATGACATTATAGTAATCTGCAGACAGGATGTGACAACAATGCAGCAAAGGAGATATCATGAAAAACGGACTGGAAGATTACTACGTGATACGTGGCAATAAAAAAATGAGGTTTGGCTATACAACAGGCTCCTGCGCAGCAGCTGCATGTAAGGGTGCTGCAGAGATCCTGCTGGGTGGTGTCATGCATAAGGCTGTCACCTTGATGACTCCTAAGGGAATCCTGCTTACACTGGAACTGAAAGACATCCGGATTGAAGGAAATCAGGTGACCTGTGCAATTCAGAAGGATGCAGGAGATGATCCGGATACTACAAACGGAATACTGGTTTATGCCACGGTGCAGAAAACAAAAGAACCGGGAATCATCCTCGACGGAGGTGTTGGTGTGGGAAGGGTAACAAAAGCCGGACTTTCCCAGAAAATCGGGGAAGCAGCTATTAATCCTGTGCCAAAGGCCATGATTTTGCGTGAAGCCACAGAAATCGCTGAGAAATATGATTATGAGGGTGGTCTGAAAATCATCATCTCCGTTCCTGAAGGTGTGGAAATTGCAAAGAAAACCTTTAATCCCCGTCTGGGAATTGTGGGAGGAATTTCAATTCTGGGAACTTCCGGGATTGTAGAACCTATGAGCGAAGCTGCTCTTGTACAGAGTATCAATGTAGAGATGAAGCAGCATTTTTCCCAGGGAGAAGAATATCTTCTGGTAACACCGGGAAATTACGGGGCAGATTATCTGCGGGAGCATATGGATCTCCCTTATGAAAAAAATATTAAATGCAGCAATTATGTAGGTGAGACCATTGACATGGCAATTGATATGGGAGTTAAGGGAATCCTTTTCATTGCTCATATCGGAAAGTTTGTAAAAGTTGCAGCAGGAATCATGAATACCCATTCCCACAGTGCAGATGCCAGGATGGAAGTGCTGGCATCCAATGCGATCCGGGCAGGAGCATCGTTGGAGTGTGCAAAGGAAATCCTGAATGCATCTACTACAGATGAAGCAATAGACATTCTGGAAAAATATCAGATACTTCAGAAGACCATGAAAGAGATCTTGGACAGGATCCAGTTTTATTTAAATCACAGATCCTATGAGCAGATCCTTCTGGGGGCAGTGATTTTTAATAATACTTATGGGTATCTGGGGCAGACTGCAGATGCAGAGAAGCTGATAAAGCTGATCAATGCACAGAATGATGAGGCACAGTAAAGATCCTATCGCAAAGGCGATTTTAACCGAATCAAGTAAGTCCCCTGCTTCAATTGCGAAAAGCAATAAGCAGTGGGTGGGGACTTGCTTGTATCAGGAGGAGTGCAAGCTCCTTCTGATAAACTGCGGAGCAGTTATTCGGTTATGAGCAAGTAGCGAAGCGGATTGCGAATATCCGCTTGAATGGATTTTGACTCACAACTGTGAAAGTATTGAACAGTTGAAATAAATTTATAATAAGGAGAATGATAGATTATGGTACATTTCGTAGGAGCAGGTCCGGGAGCACCGGATCTTATCACAGTAAGAGGAAAACAGTATCTGGAGGAAGCAGATGTGGTGATCTATGCAGGATCACTGGTAAATCCAAAGCTTCTGGAATATACAAAGGACATCTGCACCATCTACAACAGTGCAAAAATGACACTGGAGGAAGTGATCCATGTGATCGAGAAGGCGGAAGCAGAGGGAAAGACAACTGTCCGCCTTCATACCGGAGATCCATGTATTTACGGTGCGATCCGTGAACAGATGGATATTCTGGATGAGAAAAATATCACTTATGATTACTGTCCGGGTGTCAGTGCATTCTGCGGTGCTGCAAGTGCCCTGAATCTGGAATATACTCTGCCGGATATTTCTCAGAGTGTGATCATTACACGAATGGAAGGCAGAACTCCGGTTCCGTCCAAGGAAAGCATTCAGTCATTTGCGGCTCATCAGGCAACTATGGTTGTATTCTTAAGTACAGGAATGCTGGAAGAGCTGAGCAGACGTCTTATTGAAGGCGGTTATACAGCAGATACACCAGCAGCCATTGTATATAAGGCAACCTGGCCGGAACAGAAGACCTTCGTCTGCACAGTGGGAACACTGGCAAAAACGGCTGCAGAAAATAATATTACAAAAACTGCTCTGATGATCATCGGAGATACAGTTGCAGCAGCACACTATGACCGCTCCAAGCTGTATGATCCGGAGTTTACTACAGAATTTCGTGAGGCTGTGAAATCAAAAACACATCACTCATAGAATCTGGTAACCTTAAGGAATTGCTATCGTTTATGAGATTACTGTAAACAGGAGAAAGAGAAGGAATATAACAGTGAAGGTTGCACTTATATGCTTCAGCCTTACCGGTCAGCAGACCGGGGAGAGATTATGCCGGGGTCTGGAAGCTGCCGGTATGACAGCAGAACTGGATAAAAAAAGTAAATATCTTCTGGATTCTATTCAGATCAGTACCTCTGCATGGGCAGGAGAGAAATTTTCTGATTCAGATGCACTGATCTTTATCGGTGCCACCGGAATTGCCGTCCGCAGCATTGCGCCTTATGTAGCGTCAAAGAAGTCAGACCCTGCGGTGCTGGTCGTAGATGAGTGTGGAAAGTTTGTCATTTCCCTTCTGTCAGGACATCTGGGCGGTGCCAATGAACTGGCGCTAAAAACAGCAGAAATTTTGGAAGCAATACCAGTGGTCACAACAGCCACAGACCTGCATCACCGTTTTGCAGTAGATGTTTTTGCAAAGAAAAACAATTGCAATATCTTTAACATGAAAGCAGCAAAGGAAGTCTCTGCTACACTTCTGGCAGGAAAGAAAGTTGGATTTTACAGTGAGTTTCCAACGGACGGTGAACTGCCGGAGGGGCTGATCCGGTGTGACGAATATGGGAATTCTGTCAGCAGTATGGATGACAGATCAGAAGAGGAAACACAGAAAAGCTCTGATTTTGATGGAACAGGGACAGATTGTACGAATATAGACTGCGGAGTTGCAGTTACTGTACATACTTCCTGTAATCCTTTTATTTCTACCACACAGGTAGTTCCGAAATGTCTGACTCTGGGTATGGGCTGCAGGAAAGACAAGGATGCCCGTGGAATCGCAGAGGCAGCGCAGAAGGTGCTGGACAGATCCGGATTTCATAAAGAAGCATTTGAGCAGATCGCAAGCATCGATCTGAAGAAAGAAGAAAAGGGAATCCTGTCATTGTCACAGGACTGGCAGATTCCTTTTGTGACTTATACAGAAGAAGAATTAAAACAGGTGCCTGGAGAATTTACTCCCTCACCTTTTGTAAAAAAGATCACAGGTGTGGACAATGTCTGTGAGAGAAGTGCAGTCCTTGCCAGTGGAAATGGCAGACTGCTGCAGAGAAAAACAGGAGAAAATGGTGTGACCACAGCAGTGGCTGCCAGGGAATGGAGGATACATTTTGAGTAAAATATATGTAATCGGAATCGGACCGGGAGCTTATGACCAGATGACAGGAAAAGCGATCCGCGCCATGAATGAAAGTGATGCGATCATCGGATATACCGTATATGTAGACCTGGTGAAGGAATATTTTCCGGGAAAAGAATTTATGACTACACCAATGAAAAAGGAAGTGGACCGTTGTGTACTTGCTTTTGAAGAGGCAAAGAAAGGCAAAACTGTTTCCATGATCTGCAGCGGTGATGCCGGAGTTTATGGTATGGCAGGTCTGATGTATGAGGTTGGTGTCAATTATCCGGAAACAGAACTGGAGATCATCCCGGGTGTGACAGCTGCAACAGGTGGAGCTGCTGTTCTGGGTGCACCTCTGATCCATGACTTCTGTCTGATCAGCTTAAGCGACCTTCTCACACCATGGGAAAAGATAGAGGCAAGACTTCTGGCAGCAGCCCAGGCAGATTTTGTTGTATGTCTTTACAATCCGTCAAGTAAAAAACGTCATGATTATCTGCAGAAAGCCTGTGATCTGATGATGAAATACAAATCACCGGATACCATCTGCGGAACAGTTTCCAATATTGCAAGAGAAGGCGAAGAAGCTCATGTAATGACATTAAAGGAACTGAGAGATACACAGGTGGATATGTTTACCACAGTATTTATCGGTAATTCTCAGACAAAGGAAATCAACAATAAGATGGTAACACCGAGGGGATATAGGAATGTATAAAGTTCTTGTTTTTGCGGGAACAACAGAAGGATACGAAATCTGCCGGTTTCTGGCAGATCATAAGATAGAGACAAAGGGATTTGTTGCCACAGAATATGGCAGCAAATCTCTTACAGAAAATGAATTTCTCACTGTTCAGACCGGAAGACTGGATGCAGCGGACATGGAAGAGGTCTTTTTACAGGAGAAACCGGAAATGGTGCTGGATGCCACCCATCCTTATGCTGCTGAGGTGACTGTAAATATCAGGACAGCCTGTGAAAATACGCAGACAGCATATTACAGGGTGCTGAGAGAAGCAGGGGAACATGAGGACAGGGCAGTATATGTGGACAGTGTTCAGGCTGCAGCAGATTATCTGGATCAGACACAGGGAAGTGTACTGCTGACAACAGGAAGCAAGGAACTGGCCGGCTTCACAGGCATGAAGGATTATCAGAACCGTCTTTATGCAAGAGTCCTTTCTCTGCCCAATGTGATGAAAGCCTGTGCAGAGCTGGGATTTGAGGGGAAACATCTGATAGGAATGCAGGGGCCTTTTTCCAGAGAGCTGAATGCTGCAATGCTCAGACAGTATGACTGCAGATATCTGGTCACAAAGGATACAGGAAAAGCAGGGGGATTTCAGGATAAGATCGATGCTGCCCTGGAATGTGATGCAGTTCCTGTGATCATCGGGCGTCCTCTGAAGGAGGAAGGCATGTCTGTGAGAGAATGTAAGAGATTTCTTACAGAGCATTTCGGTTTAGCCCACAGACCGCATATTACATTGCTGGGAATTGGAATGGGAAGTCAAAAACTTCTCACTGTCCAGGGTAAGAACAGCCTGGATCAGGCGGATCTTCTGATCGGTGCCAGGAGGATGGTGGATTCTGTGAAACGTCCGGGACAGGATGTGTTCGTGGAATACAGAAGCCAGGAGATCAGGGATTATATTGATGCACACCCGGAGTATGACAATATTGTGATCGTCCTTTCCGGAGATGTGGGCTTCTACAGCGGAGCCAGAAAGCTTCTGGAAGTACTGTGTCAGGACAGTGCGGATCTGAGAGTACAGAGAAAGAACGGATCAGAGAAGAGTGAGGAAGAACGGGATAGTTCAGCACAAAATAATACAGAGATAGAGATTCAGTGTGGGATTTCCTCAGTTGTATATTTTATGTCCCAAATAGGATTGTCCTGGGATGATGCCAAAATCGTCAGTGCACATGGAAGAGGCTGTAATCTTATCTCACATATCTGTTATGCAGAAAAAGTCTTTTCCATACTTGGAACTTCAGACGGTGTAGCAGTTCTGGCAGAGAAGCTGGTAAAATACGGGATGGGTGATGTGCTCCTTTATGTGGGAGAAAATCTGTCTTATGAAAATGAGAAGATTTTTGTAAAACCAGCCAGTGAACTGACAGAATATAAGGGTGATCCTTTGTCCGTCATCTGTGCAGTAAATGAAAATGCAGGAACACGTCTGGAGACGCATGGGATCAGAGATGAGGAATTTATCAGAGGCAAAGCGCCCATGACAAAGGAAGAGGTGCGTACGGTATCCCTTTCCAAACTGCGGCTGACTGCTGATTCTGTCTGCTATGATGTGGGTGCAGGAACAGGCTCACTGTCAATAGAGATGGCACTTCGTGCTCATCAGGGACAGGTCTGGGCAATTGAGAAAAAGGAAGACGCAGTTGAACTGATCCACCGGAATAAGGTGAAATTTGCAGCGGATAATCTGGAGATTGTGGAAGGACTTGCACCGGAGGCTCTGAAAGATCTTCCGGCACCAACCCATGCTTTTATCGGAGGCTCGTCAGGAAATCTGAAAGAGATCGTGAAGCTGTTGCTTGAAAAGAACCCTCAGGTCCGGATCGTGATCAACTGTATCACTCTTGAAACTGTGTCTGAAGCATTGGAAACAGCGAAAGAGTTTGGATTTGAAGAGAATGAGATCGTACAGCTAAGTGCAGCACGTTCAAAGGCAATCGGACGTTATCATATGATGATGGGCGAGAATCCCATTTATATTATTACACTTCAGAATCCCGGGAAATAACAAATGATGCAGATATCAGGGATTACAAATTAACAGTTAAGGAAATACAGATTAACAGTTAATAGATTGGAATGCCCTGAAATTGTTGAAAAAATATAGGACAGAAACAGAGGAGAACAGGGATGGATATTCCAAGAATACTTCTTGCAGCAGGAGCCAGCGGCAGTGGCAAAACACTGATCACCTGCGGACTTCTGCAGGCACTGGTCAATCGAAAAATGAAAGTGGCATCTTTTAAATGCGGACCGGATTATATAGATCCCATGTTTCATTCCAGAGTCATCGGGACGAAATCCCGTAATCTGGACACCTTTTTTACAGATGCCGAGACTACCCGATACCTGCTTGGAAAAAATGCAGCAGACTGCGATATTGCAGTGATGGAAGGTGTTATGGGCTATTATGACGGCGTGGGTGGAATATCCACGAAAGCAAGCGCCTATGACCTGGCAGATACCACAGATACTCCGGTCATCCTTGTGGTAAACAGCAGAGGAATGAGTATTTCCCTGGCAGCTTATATCAAAGGTTTTATGGAGTACAAAGAGAAAAGCCATATCAAAGGCGTGATCTTTAACCAGATGTCTCCCATGCTTTATCCCAGAATGAAGAAGCTGGTGGAAGAACAGCTTGAGGTGGAGGTTCTTGGATATGTGCCAAAGGTAGAGGACTGTGTGATCGAGAGCCGTCATCTGGGTCTTGTGCTTCCTGAGGAGATTTCTGATCTGAGGGAACGCTTGCAGAAGCTGGCCGGAATATTGGAAGATACACTGGAAATCGACAGGATCCTTGGGCTTGCCAAAAATGCAGAGGAGCTGCAAGTGCCGGAATCTCTGATACAGAAAGACAGGACATATGGATATTGTCTGCCACAGAAGCTGCGTATCGGAGTGGCAAAGGATGAAGCCTTTTGTTTCTTCTATGAAGACAATTTCCGTCTCCTTCAGGAAATGGGGGCAGAGCTGGTTGATTTCTCGCCAATTCATGATGAACATCTTCCTGCAGATCTGGATGGGATTCTTCTTTATGGCGGTTATCCGGAATTAAATGGAGAGGCACTGGAACGCAATGCATCCATGAAAGAAGAGATTGCACAGGCAGTTAAACAGGGCATGCCATGTATGGCAGAATGCGGAGGCTTCATGTATCTTCATGAGCAGATGGAGGATATGGGCGGAGTGTTCCGGAAAACCTGCGGAGTGATCCCCGGAAAATGTTTCCGTACTCCCAGACTGACCAGATTTGGATATATCACATTAACCGCCAGGAAACCTGTTTTTGGCAGAAGTGCAGAGGAGATCGGCGAGATTCCGGCCCATGAATTCCACTATTTTGATTCTGAGAACTGTGGAAGTGACTTCCATGCGGCGAAGCCTTTAAGTAAAAGAGGCTGGGACTGTATACATAGCAGCAGTAATCTGCTGGCAGGATATCCTCATATCTATTATTATGGAAATCCCCAGATTCCCAGGGCTTTTCTCATGAAATGTCTGGAATATCATAACAAGGAGTTTTAAAAATATGTTATATTACAGTATGCCTGCCCTTGCAGCAGGCTTCATACTTGATCTTATGATAGGAGATCCCAGATGGCTGTATCATCCGGTGTGTCTGATCGGAAATCTGATCGCATTTCTGGAAAAAATACTTCGGAAGATTTTTCCGAAAACAGATAAGGGCGAACTGGCTGCAGGTATAGTGGAAGTGATCCTTGTCTGTCTGTTAAGCGGTGGAATCCCATTTCTGATCCTCCACATTCTCTATGGAATCTCAGTATGGGCGGGATTTGCACTGGAAACCTTCTGGTGTTATCAGCTTCTGGCAACGAAATCTCTGAAAACAGAGAGCATGAAAGTCTATGACAGACTGAAAAACGGAACTTTGGATGAGGCCCGTTATGCAGTATCCATGATCGTAGGCCGTGATACCCAGTCATTGACAGAGGAGGGTGTTACAAAGGCGGCAGTAGAGACTGTGGCAGAGAATGCTTCAGACGGTGTCATAGCACCGATGTTCTATATGGCAATCGGCGGAGTGTGGCTGATGTTTCTTTACAAAGGAATCAATACCATGGATTCCATGCTGGGTTATAAGAATGATAAATATCTGTATTTTGGTCGTTGCGCTGCAAAGCTGGATGATGTGGCCAATTATATTCCAGCCAGACTTTCAGGATGGCTGATGGTGGCAGCCTCTGCATTTGTAAAAATGGATGTGAAAAATGCAGCGAAGATTTACCGCAGAGACAGAAGAAATCACGCCAGCCCCAACTCTGCACAGACAGAGGCAGCAATGGCAGGTGCGCTGGAGGTACAGCTTGCAGGCAATGCTTACTATTTCGGAAAGCTTTATGAGAAACCAACCATAGGAGATGGAATCCGCCCTGTGGAGGTGGAGGATATCAGACGTTCCAATCGTCTGCTTTATGCAACAGCGATCCTGGGGGCTGTGATATTTATTCTGATCGGAAGCGCGGTGCGATATTGTTTCTTTTTATAATTCCGGTAACGTGGATTGCCGAATAGTAATTAATATAAAACATGTATAGTAAGACAGGAGACAACTGATGACAAAACATATACATGGCGGTGATGTTTATAAATATGATCACTGTCTGGATTTCTCTGCAAACTGTAATCCGTTGGGAACACCGCAGAGTGTAAAGCAGGCGATCATAGACAGCGTAGAGGACCTGAGTGATTATCCCCGTGTAGGATGCGGACCTCTGAAAGAGGCAATCGCAGATTATGAATATACAAAAAAAGAATATCTGATCTGCGGGAATGGAGCCGCAGACCTTATTTTTTCCCTCAGCAGGGCATTGAATCCAAAGAAGGCCCTTCTTCCTGCTCCTACCTTTGCGGAGTATGAACAGGCACTGGTCAGTGTTGGCTGTGAGATCAGCAGATATTATCTGAAAGAGGAAAATGATTTCTGTATACAGAAAGATTATCCGGATGTTCTGAAAAGAGAAAAGCCGGATATTATTTTCCTGTGTAATCCCAATAATCCTACAGGGATTACCATACCTCAGGACCTTCTGGAAGAAATCCTGGAAACCTGTGCCATGCAGGGAATATTTATGGTAGTAGATGAGTGCTTCCTGGATTTTGTAAAAGATCCGGAGAAATATACGCTGAAGGGAAAACTGGAAAAATATCCGGGACTTTTTATTCTTAAGGCATTTACCAAAAGATATGCGATCCCCGGTGTGCGTCTGGGCTATGGATTCTGTTCGGACAGGAAAGTACTTGACCGGATGGAGGCAGTCACCCAGCCCTGGAATGTGTCTACCATGGCACAGCAGGCAGGAATGGCAGCACTGAAGGAATCAGAATATGTGGAAGCAGGACGGCAGATCATTTTCAGGGAATCTGCATGGATGAAGGAAAAGATGAGACAGGTTGGGCTGACGGTATATCCTTCTGAAGCAAATTATATATTCTTTTACGGACCTGAGGATCTCTTTGAAAGATGTGTTGCAAAGGGGATCCTGATCCGGGATTGCAGTAACTATCTGGGGCTGAAAAAAGGATATTACCGTGTGGCAGTGAAGCTGCATGAACAGAATGAAAAGCTGATAGAGGTACTGGAAGAAGTGCTTTCATAAGTATTTATACAGGAGAAAAGGGGAAACAAAAAATGGCAAAAGCGATTATGGTGCAGGGGACAATGTCCAATGCAGGAAAAAGCCTTCTGGCAGCAGGGCTTTGCAGGATTTTTAAACAGGATGGATACAGGGTGGCACCCTTTAAATCCCAGAATATGGCACTGAACTCTTTTATTACAGAAGAGGGGCTGGAGATGGGCAGAGCTCAGGTGATGCAGGCGGAAGCAGCCGGAATTAAGCCTTCTGTGCTGATGAACCCCATTCTTCTGAAGCCTACCAATGATGTAGGCTCCCAGGTGATCGTAAACGGAGAAGTCCTGGGAACCATGAGTGCCAGAGATTATTTTAAATATAAGAAAAAGCTGGTGCCTGACATTATGAAGGCCTATGATAAACTGGCATCAGAAAATGATATCATTGTGATCGAGGGGGCCGGAAGCCCGGCGGAGATCAATCTGAAAACAGAAGATATCGTAAATATGGGAATGGCAAAGATGGCAAAGGCACCGGTGCTTCTGGTGGGAGATATTGACAGAGGTGGTGTTTTTGCACAGTTGATCGGTACAGTGGAGCTTCTGGAAGCGGATGAAAGAGAGATGGTAAAGGGTCTGATTATCAACAAATTCCGCGGCGACAAGACCATCCTTGATCCGGGAGTGCAGATGCTGGAGGAGAGAAGCCATATCCCTGTAGTGGGAGTGGCTCCGTATCTGGATATTCAGGTGGAGGATGAGGACAGCCTCACAGAAAGATTTGACAGAAAACAGGAAGTGGATCTTATTGATATTGCAGTGATCCGGGTGCCAAGGATCTCCAATTTCACAGATTTTAATCCACTGGAAAGTATCCCGGGAGTTTCCTTGAGATATGTACAGCATGTCAGTGAACTGAAAAATCCGGATATGATCATCCTTCCAGGAACAAAAAATACAATGGAAGATCTGCTGTGGATGCGGGCTAATGGTCTGGAAGCTGCAGTTTTGAAGGAAGCTGCAAAGGGTAAGATCATCTTTGGAATCTGTGGCGGTTATCAGATGCTGGGTGAGACCTTAAGTGACCCTCATCATGTGGAAGCCGGAGGAACCATCAAGGGAATGGGACTGCTTCCTATGGATACTGTTTTTGCGGAAAAGAAAACCAGAACCAGAGTTTCCGGCAGATTTCTGGAACTCGAGGGAGAGCTTCAGGCACTTTCCGGCGCAGAACTGGAGGGTTACGAGATCCATATGGGAGAAACTGTGTTAAAAGGCGAGGCCGGACACAGTGTATCCATTGAAGATCAGGTGTCAGGAGAGTGTAAGGAAGACGGTGCATACCGTAAAAATGTCTGCGGAACCTATGTCCATGGAGTTTTTGACAGGGAAGATGTGGCAGAGGCTGTTATACGTGTTCTGGGTGAGAAAAAGGGAATCGATGTATCTCAGATGACAGGAATCGATTTTGCAGCATTTAAAGAAACCCAGTATGATATCCTGGCAGCAGAACTGAGGAAGCATCTGGATATGAAGAAAATCTATGACATTCTGGAGCAGGGGATCTGATCCGGAACTATATGGTGAAAATCCAGATAAACTATAGCAATCCTCGTAAAATTTCACACTCTGATGGGCTGGATTAAGATGCATTATTTTAGAGGATTGCTATAATGAGTGATAGATGTAACTATTGTATACGGGAATTTATGGAATTTGGGAGATAAGGAATGAAAGTAGAACTGGAAAATGTAAAACCAATGGATATAGAGAAACGCAGCTTTGAGATCATCACAGAGGAACTTGGAGATAAAAAGCTGGTTCCCGGAACAGAGCTGATCGTAAAGAGATGTATTCACACAAGCGCAGACTTTGATTATGCAGAGAATCTCTGTTTCTCTGAGAATGCAGTTGAGAAAGCAATTGCTGCTATTAAAGACGGTGCCTGCATTGTGACAGATACACACATGGCAGAGTCCGGGATCAACAAGAGAGTCCTTTCCCGTTACGGCGGAGAAGTATTCTGCTTTATCTCTGACGAGGACGTAGCTGCCACAGCCAAAGCCAACGGAACCACAAGAGCTACAGCCAGCATGGATAAGGCTGCTGCCATGGGAAAGAAGCTGATCTTTGCCATCGGAAATGCCCCCACTGCGCTGGTACGTCTCTATGAACTGATTGAGGATGGCAAGCTGGATCCTGAGCTGATCATCGGTGTGCCGGTAGGCTTTGTAAACGTGGTTCAGTCCAAGGAACTGATCATGCAGGCAGACGTACCTTATATTGTAGCCAGAGGAAGAAAGGGCGGAAGCAATGTTGCCGCATGTATCTGTAATGCATTGCTTTATATGATTGATAATAACAGAGGATACTAATTCTGTATCTGACTGATATTCTTTAACAGCTTGCATGCCGGGACGAAATCTGCCACAGGCATGGAGGAGCAGGAGAGAATCAGGGTAATCTTACCGGGAGCCTCTCTCAGAAGCTGCAGGCGCAGACCATTGGTCTGTGCCTTTTTTTGAAGCTCCTGCCAGGTAAGAGTTGTGGACAGAGTCAGGGCCAGGCTGGTACCTGCGGCTCCGGTCTGGATCTGGGAATCTTTTCCAAATACTTCCCGCACAGCACTGCGGAGTGCTTTCAGCTTTACAGAATACAGACGTTTCAGCTTACGGGTCTGTGCTGCCAGGTGACCATCCCGGATAAACTGGCACAGAGCAATCTGCTCTGCCTTTGATGCTGTCTGATTATATTGGTCTGCTTTTTTTCTGTACAGTGCAGACAGCTCCGGAGGCAGGACCATAAAACTGATACGGATGGAGGGCAGCAGAAGTCTGGAAAAGGTTCCCAGATACACCACATTCTGACCGCCTGCCAGACCAAAAAGAGAAGGGGTAGGCTTCTGCAGATACACAAATTCATTTTCAAAATCATCCTCAATGACCAGACTGCCATGTGCAGCAGAGTAATTCACCAGTTCCAGGCGTCTGGAAACAGGCATAATATCACCCCATTTTGTCATATGTGCAGGGGAAACATAAATAATATCACAGTCCTTATTCCTGTAATCTACCTGAAATCCATAGTCATGGAACACAGTACTTCCCTGTACAAAAGAAGAATTGGGAAAAGAAACAGTCCGACGTTGATCAAGGAGCGGGCAGAGGATGTGCAAAAGGCTCTGGATACCTGCACCGATCACAATATCCTCCCCACTACATAGCACGTTTCTACGTTCTCTCACATAATCGGCAAGTGTATCTCTCAGGTCAGCCTCACCCTGAGGCTCTCCATAAGACAGTAATCTTTCATCCTGGCGAAGAGCGCTTTTGATATAACGTCTCCAAAGGTCAAAACGGAAACTCTCCCGATCTACTCCTGAAGATGCAAAATCAAACCGGCAAGGTGTCTGAGCATGTTTCTCTGTTTTTCTGACAGATGTGTGTTGTCTGTCAGCTATATCTGTCACATAGTATCCGCTCTGGGCTTTGGAAATAATATATCCCTCCGCAGCCAGCTGCAGATAGGCATTTTCAATGGTGGTGCGGCTCAGCTTTAGTTCCTGCGAACATTTTCGAAGAGAGGGCATCCTGCTTCCGGGCGGGAGCTTTTTCTCCATGATCAGCTCCCTGTAATAGTGGAACACCTCCAGATACAGGTGCTCCCTTTTTTTATTCTTATCTAAAATCAATTCCATATGTAAAACTCCGATCCTTCAAACATGCTGATGGCATTCTTGAATTGCTATAGGGTTAAAAATAAACTGACCCTTAAAAAAACATTAAATCTGGCTATATTCATATATCCACTGTGATGCTATATTAATACAAAGCATAAAAGAAAGCAAGAGGAATAAAAAATTGAAAAAAATTGCAGTAATTCATGATCTGTCCGGTCTGGGAAAATGCTCTCTTACAGCAGCGATTCCTGTAATTTCCGTCATGGGAGTCCAGGCTTGTCCGCTGCCCACCGCAATATTGAGTAATCAGACAGGATATGGATCTTATTTCTGGGATGATTATACAGACCGGATGGAACTGATCATGGATGAGTGGAAAAAAACGGGATTTACACCGGATGGTGTTTATACAGGATTTCTGGGAGATGCCAGACAGGTGGATCTGATCCTGAAATTTGTAGATATGTTCTGTACAGAGGGAACACATATCCTGGTTGATCCGGTTATGGGAGACAGAGGGGAAACATACAAAACCTATTCAGAGACTCTCTGTGAAAAAATGCGGACTCTGGTCAGAGAAGCTACAGTGATTACGCCGAACCTGACAGAGGCACTTCTTCTTCTGTATGGAGAAGAGGGGATGAAAGAAAGAATGAAAGCACTTTCTGATATGGAAGAAACACAGTTGCTTAAGGAAATAGAAACATCCGGCAGAGAACTGACTCAGCGTTTTGGGCTGGAAGCAATTGTGATCACAGGAGTAGAGGTGTCCGGCAGTGACGGCAGAGCACGAATGGGAAATCTGGTTCTGGAGAAAGAAAAAGCAGACTGGTGTTTTTCTGTAAAAGAGGGCGGCAGTTATTCTGGAACAGGAGATCTTCTGGCATCTGTTCTGAGTGCGGGAATGGTGAGAGGGATTCCCATGAAAGCATGTGTGGAGAAGGCTGTTGAATTTCTGGGTGGAGCTATTCACGATGCAGTGGAAGAAGGAACTGACAGAAATGATGGAGTCTGCTTTGAAAAATATCTGGGGATACTGACACAGATATAAGACAGGAAATCATAGATACCAAATGCCGGACAGTTAAGTAAAATATATAACAGGAGGGATCATATTATGTCTGAATTAACAGCAAAAGAGAACATCAAAACAGCCGATACAGTGAAAAGGATCACAGCCACAGCGGTAATGGCAGCATTGACTACTTTAATGACAGCTTATATCTTCCACATTCCGGTAGGGGTGAACGGAGGATATGTACATCTGGGCGACACGATGATCTATCTGGCAGCAGCATTTCTGCCACTACCTTACGCATGTGCGGCAGGAGCGATCGGAGGTGGCCTGGCAGATCTTCTGACAGCACCTGTATGGGCGCCTGCAACCATAATTATCAAAATGCTGATCTGTCTTCCGTTTTCTTCTAAAGGAACAAAGCTGGTCACAAAGAGAAATGTAGTTGCATTATTCCTTGCATTCGCCATCTCAGCAACAGGATACTATATTGCAGAAGGAATTATGTTTGGATTTACAGCATCCTTCTTTACCTCTGTCAGCGGAAGTATTGTACAGTCAGGTGGAAGTGCCATTATGTTTGTGATCATCGGTACTGCACTTGATAAAATCGGATTTAAGACGAATATTGCGAAATAATACGAAAAATGAAACAACTGAATTTAACCGGATCAAGTAGCGAAGCGGATGATTTTATCCGCTTGACACTGAGGAGAATATAAAATGACAACAGATATCATATACAGATATAAAAACCAGGTATATTTTAACATCACCAATAAATGTCCATGCAGATGCACTTTCTGCATCCGAAATACAGAGGATGCTATCGGTGAGGCATCCAATCTCTGGTTTGAACATGAACCTGCATTGGAAGAGATTTACAAAGCCATTGATGAGTTTGATTTTTCTGACTGTAATGAAGTGGTTTTCTGCGGATACGGAGAACCGACCATGGCTCTTGAGAACCTTATAGCAGTAAGCAAATATATCAGGGAAAGATACCCATTCCGGATCAGGCTGAATACCAACGGATTATCTGATCTGATTCACAAACGTTCTACTGCAGAAGAAATCTGTCAGGCTGTAGACAGTATATCCATCAGCCTGAATATGCCGGATGCAGCTTCCTACAATGAAGTAGTCCGTCCAGCATACGGCGAGAAGTCCTTTGACGCCATGCTGAAATTTGCAAGAGACTGCAAGCAGTATCTTGATGATGTACGCTTCACAGTTGTAGATGTGATTGGCGAGGAAAAAGTAGAGCAGAGTAAAATCCTGGCTGCTCAGAATGGGATTCCGTTAAGAGTAAGAAAATATTCACCGTGATACAGAATAGAAAATTTCTGTTTTTGCTTTTAAATTTGCCTGAAAACTACAGCAGTCATGCACCTTACCGTGCGTGGCTGCTTATTTTTTATGTTATAGGAAATTACTCCGTAATGTTTCTATAACATAAAAAGCCTTCCGGGCAGGATGAAGTCCCCTTCTTCGAAAATTGCAAAAAGTAATAAGCAATAAGAGAGTGCACTTGACATATGATATTCTTTATACTATATTATATTTAACAATTAGGTTAAATGTTAAATGAAAGGCTGTGATGAACTATTGGGATTACAGGATACATTGAAAGCACTGGCAGATCCAATACGACGTGAGATTCTAAATTTGTTAAAGGGCGGACGGCTTTCAGCAGGAGAGATATGTGAACATTTTTCAGTGACGGGGGCGTCTATATCCAGACATCTGGCAATATTAAAGGATGCTGATCTGATCAGGAGCAAAAGGGAAGGAAAATTTATTTATTACGAACTAAATACTTCTGTATTGGAGGATGTTATGTTGTGGATCACAGACTTAAAGGGGGTATCGGATTATGAAGGAAATGATTAAAAAATATAAAGGTACATTGATCTGTTCTGTACTGGTAATGCTTGCAGGAATTTTGGTGGGTTTTACGATGGCGCAGAGCATATGGATAAACGTGTTTTTTGTAGTGACAGATTGTATACTGGTGACAATCATCTTTTATGACAACAGGAACAGACAGCAGAGCAGCAAGGTTATAGGGATGGTCATATGGATGATACCTGTTACCGCGTTAATCTATAATGGTATGGCAAGACTGATCAGTATGGATGCGGATAGTGAGAATCTGTTTATGGCAGTAATTTACTTTGGAACAGGATTACTGTTTATGATTATAGGAAATTATTTGCCAAAGGTGAAACAGAATAACACCATAGGAATCAGAGTTGTATGGACATTGCAGGATGAAGAAAACTGGAGTGCAACTCATAGATTCAGTGGAAAATTATGGGTGGCATCAGGTGTCTTATGTATGCTTTGCGGCCTTTTTGGAGAAAGCATTGCTGCTTTGGTTTTGTATATTGTGAGCATTATGGCTGCTGCAATTGTCAGCATTCTTTATTCTTATCTTTTTTATAAGAAAAAAATGGCAGCCGGAGAAAAATTAAAAATCCAGTATAACAAGAAGACAATCGTGATATATGTAATCGTATCAGTTTTTGTCGTAATATTTACTATATGGACTTTGTTCTGGGGTGGTATTGATATCAGTTTCCATGATAATGATTTTACTGTTGAGGCACAGGGATGGAGTGATTATACAGTGGATTATGAGCAGATTGACAGTATCTCATACAAAGAAAATTTATTTCAAAATGGGAATGATCGCAGAACAAATGGTATGGGAAACCTGAAGTATGGTATGGGAAATTTCAGAAATGATATTTATGGAGATTATATCCGCTACACCCATGCATCCTGCCACTCATATGTAGTTATGGATATAGGCGGAAAAATATTGGTGGTAAATGGCGCAGATGAATCAGAAACAAAGAAAATTTATGACACTCTCAGAGAGAAATGTCAGATGAATTAGTGTGTGTTTAATCGAATCAGGCAAGTAGCAAAATAACAGGTATTGCGGGTATCATGGAACCATGAAGGTGATTTCTATGATAAACAGACAGTTCTACATCAATAAGATTATGCCATATGCTGATACGTCTTGTGTAAAAGTGTTGACTGTCTTTATACAATCTTAATACGGAATCATAGACTTTTATACTATCTTTGAAAGCAATTGTATATAATAAGACGCATTATGAAGATATTGCTATAGAATCATTAGTAAGGAGTTATGATCATTTATGCCGGAAAAAATGTGTAAAAAAAAACACCTGACGTCTTTTCAGCTAATTATTCTGGGATTTGCAGGTGTGATCTTTTTGGGAAGCATTTTGCTGATGCTTCCGGTTTCTTCTTTGGAGAAAGTGCCGACGCCATTTCATGAGGCACTTTTTACAGCCACTTCGGCAGTATGCGTTACAGGACTTGTAGTAAAGGACAGCGGAAGTTACTGGTCTGTGTTCGGACAGACAGTTATTCTTGCGCTTATACAAATAGGTGGACTTGGAGTAGTAACCGTAGCGGCAGCGGTTTCGCTTCTTTCAGGGAAAAAAATATCTCTCATGCAAAGAAGTACAATGCAGGATGCAATTTCAGCACCTAAAGTTGGAGGAATTGTCAGACTGACAAGGTTCATTTTAAAGGGGACTCTTTTGATTGAAGCAGCAGGAGCTATGTTATTGCTGCCGGTTTTTGTATCGGATTATGGCTTAAAGGGAATCTGGATGGCAGCCTTTCATTCTGTTTCTGCTTTTTGTAATGCAGGATTTGACATTCTGGGAACAGCAGATAATGCCTTTCCGTCTCTGACGGGCTATTCCGGAAATATCCTTATAAATGTGGTAATTATGCTGCTGATCATTACAGGAGGAATTGGTTTTCTTACCTGGGATGATATTTATAGGAATAAAATGAATTTTAAACGTTACCGCATGCAAAGCAAGATTATTCTCATGACTACTGTATGCCTGATTGTTTTTCCGGCATTTTTTTTCTTTGCCTGTGATTTGAAAAACCTGCCTGCGGGAGAACGCCTGTTAGCTGCCATGTTTCAATCGGTAACTACAAGAACTGCCGGCTTTAATACCATAGACATTTCAGAGATGAGCGAGGCATCAAAAGCGGTTATGATACTGTTAATGTTGATCGGTGGTTCGCCGGGTTCTACAGCAGGAGGAATGAAAACAACTACTTTTACGGTACTGATTTTAAATGCAATTGCAACCTTTCGCAGTCAGGAAAATGCAGGGGCTTTTGGACGGAGACTGGAGTATCATGTGATAAAAAATGCAGCCACAATAGCTATGCTCTATTTTACATTATTCTTTTGTGGAGGCGTTGCAATCAGCGTATACGAAGGTCTTCCCCTTTTGGATTGTCTGTATGAAGCAGCTTCAGCTGTGGGCACGGTAGGTCTGACCTTGGGAGTTACACCGGGACTTCATGTTTTTTCACAAGTTGTGCTGATCATACTGATGTATCTGGGACGCGTAGGCGGCCTGACCCTGATTTATGCAGTATTCTCAGGAAGAAATAAGGGAAATGCAAAGCTTCCTCTGGAGAAAATCACAGTTGGATGAGAAGGAGAAAAGTAATATCATGAAGAATGTATTGATTATTGGACTTGGAAGATTTGGAAGACATATTGCCATGCAGCTGAATCAGCTTGGGCATGAAATTATGGCAGTTGACTGGAATGAAGAAAGGGTGGACAAAGTGCTTCCGTTTGTGACTAACGCCCAGATTGGGGACAGTACCAATGCTGAATTTTTACAATCCCTTGGAATTGGAAACTACGATATCTGTTTTGTGACTATTGGAGGAAGCTTTCAGAGTTCTCTTGAGACCACTTCCCTTCTGAAAGAACTGGGAGCAAAACTGGTAATATCCAGAGCTGAACGTGATGTCCAGGAAAAATTTCTCTTACGTAATGGTGCAGATAAGGTGGTTTATCCAGAAAAGCAGGTTGCAAAATGGGCATCTATCCGTTACACAGATGATCATATCCTTGATTATATGGAGGTGGATGCTTCCCATGCGATTTTTGAGGTAGAAGTGCCGGAGGAATGGACTGGAAAAACTGTAGGCGGACTGGATATCAGAAAGCGTTACAATATTAATATTCTGGCAGTAAAAAATGAAGGAGAATTTAATATTGCAATTTCTCCGGATACGTATTTGGAAGAGAATAGTAAATTGCTGGTGCTGGGAGAATACAGAGCTCTTCAGAAGTGCTTCCGCATATAGTACAGCGAATATTAAGTAACTGCTATATTGACTTGTCTGATTTTTCATCTGCGGCGTTGTCGTCAATCGCCGTAGCCACCGCTACGCCTCATTCCTCCGCCTTGCAGCTGAAGAAATCATCCTGCGTCAATATAGCAGAAACTTAATTTTCGCTGTACTAGTAAAAAAGATTTTTGACCACAACACAGCCCCATGATATAATTTTCAAAACAGTAAAAAAGGTGGGGGACAGGATGAGTTTAAAAAATGTGAATCATCAGAAACGGTCATTCATATGGTCTATGGAAAAACCGTCTGCAAAGGATTATTTTCTGACGGTATTTATATTTGCGGTATGCACTTTAATTGGTCTGTTGTTTCAGAAACTGAATTTTACGGATACGAATATTGTAACCATATATATTCTGGGGGTTTTGCTTACTTCGATTGTGACAGATGGCTATCTTTGCAGTGTGGCAGGCTCTTTCTTAAGTGTATTTTTATTTTGTTTTTTTCTGACAGAACCAAGGATGTCTTTCAAAACCTATGCGGTGGGTTATCCGGTGACATTTTTCATAATGCTTATTTCATCCGTACTTACGGGAGCACTTGCAGCAAAGCTGAAAACACATGCAAAGCTGTCTACACAGCTTGCCTTTCGTGCACAGATTCTGTTCGATACAGACCGTCTGCTGCAAAAGGCAAAAGGAGAAACAGAGATTCTTGATGTCACCTGTACACAGCTTCTCCGTTTATTAAACCGCAATATTACAGCATATGTAGTAGAAAATGGAACTTTATCAGAGGGAAAGCTTTTCTCCGGGGAAAAAGAGGACACAGAAGATTTTTTGATACCAGAAGAGCAGCAGATAGCCAAATGGGTCTGTGAAAACAGACAGCATGCCGGTGCGTCCACACACCATTTTCCTCAGGCTAAATGTTTATATCTGGCAATCCGAAGCGGGGATAATGTTTACGGTGTGATCGGGATACCATTGCAAAAAGAAACACTGGACACTTTTGAATACAGCATCCTGTTGTCTGTAATAAATGAATGTGCGCTTGCAATGGAAAATGCGAAAAATGCATTAGAAAAAGAAAAAAATGCAGTTATAGCCAAAAATGAACAGTTGCGGGCAGATCTTCTTCGGGCGATTTCGCATGATCTTCGTACGCCGCTTTGCTCCATTTCCGGTAATGCAGATATGCTGCTTGGCAATAGTGACCGTCTGGACGAAGCTACAAAACATCAGATTTATAGCGATATCTATGATGATTCTGAATGGCTGATCGGAGTTGTGGAGAATCTGCTTTCCATTACCAGACTGAATGACGGAAGACTGAAATTTAAATTTACAGACCAGCTTCTGGATGAGGTGATTGCAGAATCCCTGAGGCATATCAGCCGGAAACATGATGATTATAAAATTGTGACAGACTGCGAAGAACTTGTTCTTGCACGTATGGATGTACGTCTTATTATGCAGGTTCTGGTAAATTTAATTGATAATGCAATAAAATATACACCGCCGGGTTCTGTGATCTGTATTCGGGGAACGAAAACAGATGGGAAAGCGCAGATAAGTGTGGAAGATAATGGCCCGGGAATTCCGGAAGAAATGAAGTCACATATTTTTGAGATGTTTTATACAGGGAAAACGACAGTTGCGGATAGTCACCGAAGTCTGGGACTTGGACTGGCACTTTGTCACTCTATTATAGAAGCACATGAAGGAACCCTGGTTTTGACAGATCATGATCCTCATGGATGCAATTTTACTTTTACTTTACCCTTAAGCGAGGTGACATTAAATGAATAAAACATTAATTCTGGTGGTTGAGGATGACAGACCCATACGCAATCTGATCGTTACTACATTAAAAACACATGACTATAAATATCTGGCTGCAGAAAACGGATCTTCAGCCATTCTGGAAGCTTCGTCCCACAATCCGGATATTGTTCTTCTGGATCTGGGGCTTCCTGATATGGAAGGGGTAGAAGTGATAAAAAAAATCCGTACCTGGTCGAATATGCCGATTATTGTGATCAGCGCCAGAAGTGAGGACACAGATAAAATAGAGGCGCTGGATGCAGGAGCAGATGATTATATTACGAAACCGTTCTCTGTTGAAGAATTACTTGCGCGTATCCGTGTCACCCAGAGGAGACTTGCGGTTATGCAGAGCGGAGAGCAGATAGAAAGCTCTGTTTTTGAGAATGGTGGATTAAAGATAGACTATACGGCAGGCTGTACATATCTGAAGGGAGAGGAATTGCATCTGACACCTATAGAATATAAGTTGCTCTGTCTTTTGTCCCGCAATGTGGGAAAGGTATTGACACATACCTATATTACCCAGCAGATTTGGGGACGATGTTCGGATAATGATGTTGCTTCTCTTAGAGTTTTTATGGCAACATTGCGGAAAAAACTGGAGCCTGAGAAAAATGGAGTGCAATACATCCAGACACATATTGGCATTGGATATCGCATGCTTAGAATTGAGAAGTAAAAAGCTAGTACATCGTTTCGTAAATAACTATACCAATCCGCATCCTACGCGATTGGTATAGTTATTTCGAAAACGATGTACTAGATACGGAGTATGTCACAGAGGATATCGCCCAACCATCTGATTTAATGATACAACAATATCTTATTTTTATAGCAATCCTCGTAAATAATGCATTTAAGAGGATTGCTATAGATTTATTTCTCATAATATAATAAGAAGGAACCCTCCCAATATTAACAGCAATGAGGAAACAACTGAAAAGATCTGGGCTCCTACACCTGGGGTGCCGCCCTGTTTGATCGCTTCATCGCGGTCAAGTTTATTTTTCATCAGATTCTCTGTGATTCCGGGTGCGGATTTGAGAGTCTGTCCGTCCTGTATGCCGATAGCAGTTACGGTTTGCCCTGTTTCGAAATCAGCAGCAGAATAATAATAACGAACATCATATTCTTTATGTGAACGTGTCGTCTGGTTCGATGGTTCTATAAAATGCTTCTGTGTATAGGTGTTATCCGGTACATATGTATAACCGGCAGATGATAATGCTGCCTTGTCGTAATCTTCCCAGGTTTTGGTCAGCATAATATCATCAATAAAATCCTGCGAAAGTGCATAATTTCCAATTTTCCCCTGGCCTGATACCGGCATGCTGCTGAAAGATGAATTCCATTCCAGAACGCCATATTTCTTTTCGTCGTCAGTCATTGCCTCCTTCTTTTTGGAAGAAGATTTTGTTAATTTCATTGTCTGTTTTGAACTTGAAATGCGGATGCTGTCAAAGTCCAGTCCAAGCTCATCATCATGTGCCGGTTTAGTCAGCTCGAATGTGCCGCATACAATGACTGTCTTTCCATCGTTTTCCGGGTCGATCGTATCTGCTGCATCAACGTAAACTGCGTCTTTCAGAGCTGCTTTTGTTTTGGGGTTATCCACAAAGATCATCTTTAAAGCAGATACAAAAAATAATATTCCGATTATTACAAGGAGAATCCCTCCTGCTTTCTTCAATATCTTCATAATTTTCATCACCTTCCATTTCTGTTAATATTTTCTGCAAGTATCTCAATCATATTATTACATATTTTACTTCGCTTGCCACTGTCACTTGCGATAGTAACAGGTTACATTATTTTCTGGAATTACGATAGGATTCATGATATTATAAACAGTAATAAGACGGATAACAATAAGAAGGTATGCTTTATAAATGGAAGGGGATATAAGATGGCAGGATTAAAAAAACTTCCAATTGGAATTGAGAATTTTGAAGAGATGCGTCGGGAAGATTTCTATTATGTAGATAAGTCACATGTAATTGAACAATTGCTTACCCAGTGGGGAAAGGTAAACCTGTTTACCCGTCCGAGACGCTTTGGAAAATCCCTGAATATGAGTATGCTCCAGAGTTTTTTTGAGATTGGAAAAGATAAGACTCTGTTTGATGGGCTGAGGATTTCAGATAATCAGGAATTATGTGAAAAATATCAGGGAAAATTTCCGGTGGTTTCTGTCAGTCTGAAGGGAATTAATGGTGCCACATATGAGGAAGCCCGAAGATTTCTCATAAAAACAATCAATGAAGAAGCCCGCAGACTATCCGTACTTTCAGACAGCACAGAGCTTGATGAAACAGATCACGAATTACTGACACAGTTAAAGAAAAAAGAAATGACAAACGATTCTCTGGTGTACAGTATCCGTGAGCTGACAGAATTGCTGGAAAAGCACTATGGCAGCAAAGTAATTGTTCTGATCGATGAGTATGACGTACCTCTGGCAAAGGCAAATGAAAATGGCTATTATGATGAAATGGTATTGCTGATCCGTAATTTATTTGAGAATGCATTAAAAACCAACAGCAGTCTGAAATTCGCAGTGCTGACAGGATGCCTGCGGATTGCAAAAGAAAGCATTTTTACAGGTCTTAACAACTTTAAGGTTTATTCCATTACAGATAAGAGTTTTGATGAAACATTTGGATTTACAGATGCGGAAGTAAAGGAACTCCTCCGGTATTATGGACAGGAAAAATATTATGAGACAGTGAAAGAGTGGTATGACGGCTACCGGTTTGGAAATGTGGATGTTTATTGTCCATGGGATGTGATCAATTTCTGCAGCGATCATCTGGCAGATCCCGGGCTGGAACCGAAGAATTACTGGGCGAATACAAGTGGAAACAGTGTGATCAGCCATTTCATTGACAGTGTGGGAAAACCACAGAAGCTGACCAGAATGGAACTGGAACAGCTGGTAAATGGAGGGATTGTCCAGAAAGAAATTAATTCTGAGCTTACCTATAAGGAATTATATTCTTCCATAGACAATCTGTGGAGTACACTTTTTATGACAGGATATCTGACACAGAGAGGGGAACCCAGTGGCAACAGGTATAATCTGGTCATTCCCAATAGAGAAATCCGAAATATTATCACCAACCATATTCTGAAAATGTTCAAAGAAAATGTAAAGGACGATGGAAAAACAGTCAGTGATTTGTGTGATGCACTGCTGAACCAAAATCCGGAAAAAGTAGAGTTGATTTTTACAGAATATATGAAGAAAACGATCAGCATAAGAGATACCTTTGCGCAGAAACCAACGAAAGAAAATTTCTATCATGGATTGCTGCTGGGGATTCTGGGATTCAAAGAGAACTGGTCAGTAATGTCCAATCGGGAATCAGGAGATGGATTCGGGGATATTCTGATCCGTATAGAGGATGAAGATGTGGGGATTGTGATCGAAGTAAAATATGCAGATGACGGAAATCTTCAGGGAGAGTGCGAAAAAGCACTTCAGCAGATTATAGATATCAGATATACTGAGGCGTTGGAACAGGAAGGAATTCATACAATCATAAAATATGGAATCGCCTGTTACAGAAAGAAATGTAAAGTTTTGATGAGAATAGATAAACAGTAAACACAGAATATTCTGACCTCATTACCGGATGCAGAACGAACGGTAATGAGGTCTTGTCACGTTATCCTTTAGTTACTGTTCACTCCGTTCACAGTAACTTAGCCAAAATTCATTCCAGATTGCCTGCGGCAATGGAATTTTGGCTTGTATGTCTCGGGATAGTGGTATGTGAACAGTAACATCCTTTACTCTAATGCTGAGTTTTTTCCGTGTTTACAATTGACATCTTAACAGGAAATGATTATGATATCTCTGACAGTGCTTTTTAGCTGTCCGGATTTCTTATCAAATCAAATACCCTGTTGCCAGTGGGATATTTGATTTGATATGAAATGAATGAGGAATGGTGAAATACGAAGGAGAGTTAGAAGTTATGAGTATTTCCATGATTGGAATTGACCATAATATGGCACCGGTGGATATTCGTGCGAAATTTGCATTTACAAAGAAAAATGCCGGTGAAGCAATGGAAAAAATAAAGAATCAAAATGGAATATATGGATGCGTGATCCTGTCCACCTGTAACCGCCTGGAGGTCTGGGCAAGTGTGGATGATGAGGTGGATGTCTGTCTTTATGACTGCCTCTGCAGGATAAAGGGAATTACTGAGGATTCTTACAGACAATATTTTGTAGAGCGTAAGGATCAGGAGGCAGTTGAGCATCTTTTTTATCTTACCAGTGGTCTGAAATCACAGATCATAGGGGAGGATCAGATCCTTACACAGGTGAAGGATGCCCTGAATCTGGCAAGAGAGAATTTTGCGGCAGATGGTGTTTTGGAGGTTCTGTTCAGAATGGCTGCCACAGCAGGAAAGAGAATTAAGACAGAGGTTCCTTTTTCCCATGGAAATCCGTCAGTGATCCATCAGGCCATCGGATTTCTGGCAGAGAAGGGGTATTCTCTCAGGGATAAGACCTGTATGGTCATCGGTAACGGTGAGATGGGCAAGGTGGCTGCTCAGGCCTTGCAGGAGGCAGGTGCAGATGTAACAGTGACCATCCGTCAGTACAGAAGCGGAGTTGTGAATATTCCGCTGGGCTGCAAGCGTATTAATTACGGTGACAGAATGGAGTATATGCCACAGTGTGATCTTGTAGTAAGTGCAACTGCAAGCCCGAATTTTACATTAAAAGAAGAATTGTTCCAGGGAATCAGGACAAAGGATGACCTGATCCTGATCGATCTGGCAGTTCCCAGAGATATAGAGCCATCTGTTGGAAAAATCCAGGGGGTCACACTTTATGACATGGACAGCTTCCGTATAGAGGAAGTTCCTGCAGAGCTTCAGGAAAATCTGGAGGCAGCAGGCGCGATCGTAAGAGAGCAGATGGATGAATTTTTCCAATGGCTGGATGGAAGAGACCTGATCCCAAGAATTCAGGATATTAAAGATGAGGCAGTCAATGACCTGAATTTAAGGATTGCAAAGATATTAAAGAAAACACCTATGGAAGAGGATGACAGGCAGAATCTGGTCCATGCAGTGGATACGGCAGCAGGAAAAGTAGTAAATAAACTGATCTTTGGTCTGCGTGACAGTCTGAATCAGGAGATTTTCCTTGAGTGTGTGGCAGGACTGGAGAAAATATATGAAGAATAAGCCGTATTTTCCAATGTTTATAGACTTATCAGATAAGAATATCGTGGTTGTAGGCGGCGGAAACATTGCAACCCGTCGAGTGAAAACCCTTTTATCATTCACCAGAAATATCAGAGTCATTGCTCCGAAGGTCACCATGGAGATGATGGAGCTTGGCAAAGCCGGCTATGTAGAGCTGATCACACGTCCGGTGAAGCGTACAGACTTTGCGATGGCATATATGGTGATCGCAGCTACCAATGACAGAAAGTTAAATGATGAGATCCACAGGATCTGCAGGCAGGAAGGCGTTTATGTTAATGTAGCCAGTGACAGGGAGCAGTGCGATTTTTATTTCCCGGGAATTTATATGGAAGAGGGACTGGTGGTGGGAATTACAGCCAGTGGTCTGGACCATAAAAAAGCGCGCAGGATAAGAGAAGAGATTCAGAATGCCCTGGAGAGAGTTGCGCAGGAAGATGATAATGAGGAGGAAAATGATGACTGAGGTGATCATTGGAAGTAGAGAGAGTAAGCTGGCAGTTCTCCAGAGTGAGATGGTAAAAAGCTACATAGAACAGAAAAACCGTGAAGAAAATGCCGGCTCTGAAATAACAGTAAATATCCTGACTATGAAAACGACAGGAGATATTATTCTGGATCGTACCCTGGATAAGGTGGGCGGAAAAGGACTGTTTGTAAAAGAACTGGACAGGGCATTGCTGGATGGTAAAAGCAATCTGTCTGTACACAGTCTTAAGGATATGCCTATGGAGGTTCCAAAAGAGCTTCCGCTTCTGGCCTTTTCAAAGCGTGAGGATCCAAGAGATGTACTGGTGCTTCCTGAGGGAGTGGCGGAGCTGGATCCGGATAAACCTCTGGGATGTTCCAGCTTAAGGAGAACTCTTCAGTTAGAGAAGCTGTATCCTGAGATGGAGGTAAAGAGTATCCGTGGAAATCTGCAGACAAGGCTTCGCAAGCTGGATGAAGGAGAGTATTCCGGGCTGATCCTGGCAGCGGCAGGTCTGAAACGACTGGGGCTGGAAAACAGGATCAGCAGATATTTTACACCGGATGAGATGATTCCTTCAGCAGGTCAGGGGATCCTGGCTGTGCAGGGGCGCAAAGGTGAGGATTATGGGTATCTGGACGGATACTGTGACAGGGATGCCTGGCTTGCAGGAACTGCAGAGCGCGCATATGTAAAATATCTGGACGGAGGATGTTCTTCGCCTGTAGCTGCATTTGCAGAGGTGGACGGAGATGAGATCTTTATCCGCGGTTTATATTACAGTGAAGCTACAGGAAAGTGGCTTACAGGTCAGATCAGAGGTGCAGCAGGGGATGGAGAGAAGCTTGGAACAGCTCTTGCAAAGCAATTGAAATCTGACTGTGAGGGAAGATAAAAAAATTTATAAAAAGAAAATTCTTGTGACGCAAAAAGGAGAAGAAACATGGCAGCTGGCAAGGTTTGGCTGGTTGGTGCAGGACCGGGTGATATCGGGCTTTTTACATTAAAGGGCGCAGCGGTTCTGCAGCAGGCAGATGTGGTAGTATATGACAGTCTGGTAGGCGAAGGGGTTCTGGCAAAGATCCCGGAGCATGCCAGACTGGTTAATGTAGGTAAAAGAGCAAATCACCATACAATGGTGCAGGAGGATATTAATAAGGTTCTTCTGGAAGAAGCTGAAAAAGGAAATAAAGTGGTAAGGCTTAAAGGTGGAGATCCCTTTCTCTTTGGAAGAGGCGGGGAGGAATTGGAACTTCTTTCTGAGAATGGAATCCCTTATGAGATCGTGCCCGGAGTGACATCTCCGATTTCTGTTCCTGCTTACAATGGGATTCCTGTGACACACAGGGATTTCTGTTCGTCCTTACATATTATTACAGGACATAAACGCGCAGGGCAGGAGTATGATATAGATTTTAAAGCACTGACCCAGACAAAGGGAACATTGGTGTTTCTAATGGGAATTGCAGCACTGGAGGATATCTGTAAAGGACTTCTTGCAGGCGGCATGGACCCGGATATGCCGGCAGCAGTTCTTCAGAAAGGAACAACAGCAGGACAGAAGCGGGTGGTTGCTACTGTAGGTACCCTCAAGGAAGAGGTGGACAGACAGGGGATAGAGACACCTGCCATTATTGTTGTGGGAAAGGTATGTTCTCTGGCTGACAAATTTGCCTGGTATGAGAAGCTTCCTCTGGCAGGCTGGAAGGTTCTGGTCACAAGACCAAGACAGCATATTTCAAAGACAGCAGATCTTCTCCGCCAGAAAGGTGCCGAGGTTCTGGAGCTGCCGTCTATCTGTACAGTACCTGTGGAGGATAACAGCAGACTGTATGAGGCATTTGAGAAACTGGATACTTATCAGTGGATCATTTTTACAAGCCCTGCAGGTGTGGAAATCTTTTTTGACGAGATGGACAGAAAAGAGATGGATGTGCGCAGCCTGGGACAGGCGAAGATCGCAGTGATCGGTGAAGGAACGAAGAAAAAGCTGAAAGAGCATCACCTGCTGGCTGATTTTGTGCCAGGTGTGTATGACGGAGATACTCTTGGAGCAGAGCTTGCAAAAGAACTTCAGGGAAATGAAAAAATCCTGATCCCAAGAGCCGAAGCCGGAAATAAAAAGCTGACAGAATTGCTGGAGCAGACAGGGGCACAGGTGGATGATATTGCAACCTACACTACTCGTTATGAGAAGAGCAGACTGATCGATGAGAAGAAAGAACTGGAGACAGGAAGTGTGGACTGTGTAGTATTTACCAGTGCATCCACTGTAAAGGGCTTTGTGGAAGGCACAAAGGGACTGGACTATACGAAGGTAAAAGCTGCCTGTATCGGAAAACAGACCAAAGCTGCAGCAGATGCTTATGGTATGCAGACCCGCATGGCAAAGAAGGCTACCATCGAAAGTCTCATAGAGCTTGTGGAAGAGATGAAACAGGAAAACTGATAACTATTCTGCAAAAAATGGAACAGTTATGAGAATTGTTGATAAAAGGAGCAAAAAGACATGGACTTAATTCAGAGACCAAGAAGATTAAGAGGCAGTGAAAATTTAAGAAAAATGGTAAGAGAGACAAGAATGGACAAGTCTTCCCTTATCTATCCCTTATTTGTAAAAGAGGGAACAGGGATTGAAGAAGAGATCCCTTCTATGGAAGGACAGTTCCGCTACAGTGTAGACCGTCTTCCTTTTGAACTGGAACGTCTGCAGAATGCAGGAGTAAACAGCATTATGCTGTTCGGCATCCCGGATCACAAGGATGAGGTGGGAAGCGGTGCGTACGACCCCAACGGAATCGTACAGAAAGCCCTGAGAGAAGCAAAGAAACAGTTCCCGGACATGTACTATATCACAGATGTATGTATGTGTGAGTACACTTCACACGGACATTGCGGAGTGCTCTGCGGTCATGATGTAAATAATGATGCAACACTGGAATTACTGGCTAAGACAGCTGTTTCCCATGTAGAGGCAGGCGCAGATATGGTAGCTCCCTCTGATATGATGGACGGACGTGTACGTGCTATCCGTGAGGCTCTTGATGCGAACGGACATTATGGAGCACCGATCATGTCCTATGCAGTAAAATATGCATCTGCTTTCTACGGACCATTCCGTGATGCAGCAGGTTCTGCACCGTCTTTTGGTGACAGAAAGAGCTACCAGATGGATTTCCATAACAGAAGAGAAGGAATGAAGGAAGCTCTTACGGATGTGGAAGAGGGCGCAGATATCATTATGGTAAAACCTGCCATGTCTTATCTGGATATGGTCTCTGAGGTATCAAAGGCTGTAAATGTGCCGGTTGCAACATACAGTGTAAGCGGTGAATATGCAATGGTGAAAGCAGCTGCAAAGATGGGATGGATCGATGAAGAACGTATTATGTGTGAGATGGCAGTCAGTGCATACCGTGCAGGTGCCCAGATCTATCTTACTTATTATGCAAAAGAACTTGCAAAATGCATGGATGAAGGGAGAATCGGCTGATGGGTTTATCAGAAGAATTATTTGACAGAGCGGTAAAGGTGATTCCGGGAGGAGTAAACAGTCCTGTACGTGCCTATGGCGCAATCGGTATTGTACCGAGATTTATCGACCGCGCAGACGGATGCCATATTTATGATGTTGATGGAAAAGAATATGTGGATTATATCGATTCCTGGGGACCTATGATTCTGGGTCATAATTTTCCGGAAGTAAAAGAAAGTGTACTGAAGGCATGTGAAAAGGGCCTCAGCTTCGGATGTGCAACTGCAATCGAAGTGGAGATGGCTGAATTCATCTGTGACCATATTCCACATGTGGATATGGTGCGTATGGTAAATTCCGGTACAGAGGCTGTTATGAGTGCAGTCCGTGTTGCCAGAGGATTTACAGGAAAGAATAAGATCATTAAATTTGCAGGATGCTATCATGGACACAGTGATGCCATGCTGGTAAGTGCAGGCTCCGGTGTGATGACAAGCGGTGTTCCGGACAGTGCCGGTGTGCCTAAGGGATGCACAGAGGATACCATGACTGCTGTTTATAATGATCTGGACAGTGTACGTGCACTGATGGAGCAGGCTGACGGACAGACTGCTGCTGTTATCGTGGAAGCTGTAGGCGCCAATATGGGTGTGGTTCCTCCGAAAAAGGGATTCCTGGAAGGTCTGAGAAAGCTCTGCGATGAGTACGGCGCCCTTCTGATCTTTGATGAGGTTATCACTGGTTTCCGTCTGGCTTTTGGCGGTGCTGCAGAATATTTTGGCGTGACCCCTGATCTGGTTACCTATGGTAAGATCATCGGTGCAGGTATGCCGGTAGGCGCATACGGCGGACGCAGAGAGATTATGGAACTGGTTTCCCCTGTGGGAAAGGTTTACCAGGCCGGTACCTTAAGCGGAAATCCTATTGCAATGGCAGCAGGACTGACACAGTTAAAATATCTCTATGAACACCAGGAAATCTATAAAGATCTGGAGGAAAAAGGAAAACGTCTCTATGGCGGTATGGAGAAAATCCTGGCAGAGAAAAATCTGCCTTACCATATCAATCACGTATCTTCCCTGGGAAGCCTGTTCTTTACAGAGCAGGAGGTTGTGGATTATACATCAGCCAAATCTTCAGATACAAAAGCTTTCTCTGAATATTTCAAGGGAATGCTTGCGCAGGGAATCCATATGGCTCCGTCACAGTTTGAGGCAATGTTTTTATCTGTTGCCCATACAGATGAGATCATAGACCAGACACTGGAGGCTGTCAGAAATTATTTTACCAAATAAACAGCAGAGCGCTTATCCGGTATAGAACTTAGCCCAAATTCATTCCAGATTGCCTGCGGCAATAGAATTTTGGCTTGTATGTGAACAGTAACGACAGTAACCCATGAACTGGAAAAAATACATAAAACTGAGTTCCGTAATCTTGTTCTGATTAGGAAAATGTGCTATAATCACCTTATCGTATGACATCGTCCGGCAATATCGGGACGAAAATATTATTGCTCGCTGACAGCAGACGGGAACAGAGTGAGCGATGATAAATAAACTTCAGGACAGCAGGAGGAAAAAAGCATTATGAGTGAAAAGAAATATGTAGCTTATGTGGGCTCTTATACACATGGCTCTTCCAGACAGGGAATCCATGTTTATGATGTTGATGTTGAGAATGGCACTCTTACAGAACGCAGCAGTGTTGAAGTAAGTAATGCATCCCACATGGCTGTTTCAAAGAATGGTAAGTATCTTTATTCTATCGAGGATGAGGGTGTTGCAGTATTTAAACGTGATAAAAATGGTGATCTGTCACGTATCAACAGTGTAAATATTGATGGAATGAGAGGCTGTTTCCTTTCTACAGATGTTGACGGTAAGTATCTTTATGTTGCCGGATATCATGACGGTAAGGTGACTGTTGTACATACTCATAAGGACGGCAGACTTGGAAGCCTGATGGATGGCGTATTCCATACAGGACTCGGAAGTGTTGCAGAGCGTAACTTCCGTCCCCATGTGAACTGTGTTCGTCCGACTCCGGATAATAAATATCTCTGTGCAGTAGATAACGGAATTGATCAGGTGAAGATTTACCGTGTCAACAAATTGCGCAATAAGCTGGAACTGGTAGACATCCTGAGATGTCCGAGAGAGAGCGGCCCGCGTATCATTCGTTTTAGCGATGATGGTAAGTTTGCTTATATTCTCTTTGAACTCAGTAATGAGATCAGGGCTTACAAATATGATGGAAGCGGTAAGGTTCCGGCGTTTGAACTGATCCAGACGATTGAGACAAGTGCGAAGAAGGATGTTCATGATACACATAATGCAGCGTCTGGCCTTTCTCTTGCAAATGATGGCAAGCATCTTTTCTGTACAACAGCAGGTGAGGATACAGTTTCCATGTTTGAGCGTGATGAGGAGACTGGTATGCTGACAAGGAAGTTTACACTTCCGATCAGTGGTGAATATCCGAAAGATCTGGTACTTTTACCGGATGATAAGCATCTGGTGCTGGCTAATCATGCAAGTAATACACTGACTACTTTTACAGTGGATTATGAGAAGAATATTATTGTGATGAACGGCAAGCCGATTAAGATTACAGAGCCAAACTGTATCAGAATCTGGCCGGTTCCGGAAGAATAACAGATTCGTTACATAGAATCAGCAATATAGGCAGATAATAAAATACCTTCATTTGAAACTGAGATCAGCTCAGAATTCAAGTGAAGGTATTTTTGCGTGGATTAATTGGAATTATTTCCGATAAAAATCCCGAACCTTATCCATCTGGGAACTCATATTGACAAAGAGCGCATCCGCCAGTGTGATTGCTGCCATAGATTCTACCACAACCACTGCTCTTGGGACAATGACCGGATCATGTCGGCCATGGATTTCCAGAGAAAGAGGTTCTTTATCTTTGGTTACGGTCTGCTGCGGCTGGCTGATGGATGGGGTTGGTTTGATATGGGCACGAAGTATGATTTCACTGCCGTCACTGATTCCTCCCATGATTCCGCCTGCGTGGTTGGAGGTTTTGATGATTTCACCGTCTTTGACTGTGAATCCATCATTGTCAGTGGAACCGTTTGAGGAAGTCACTGCAATGCCGTCACCGATTTCAACAGCCTTGACTGCACCGATGGACATCAGGGCGTGGGCAAGAAGAGCACTGAGCTTGTCAAAGACTGGCTCGCCAAGTCCGGCAGGTGTTCCGGTAATACGACATTCGATCACGCCGCCTGCACTGTCCTGATTCTTCATACATTCTTCCAGATATTCACCGGCCTTCACTGCTGCCTGTGCGTCCGGCATATAAAATGCATTCTGATGGATTTCTTCTTTATTAAAAGAAGCAATTTCAACAGGTCCGATAGATCTGGTATAGGTGCAGATTGAAATGCCAAGTTCTTCTAATATTTTAGAAGCAATGGCACCTGCTGCAACTCTTCCGATGGTTTCCCGCCCTGAAGAACGTCCACCGCCTCTGTAGTCGCGGAATCCGTATTTTTGGTCAAAAGTATAGTCTGCATGTCCGGGACGATAGGAGTATGCGATATTTCCGTAGTCTCTGGAGCGCTGATCTGTATTTCTTACCATCAGAGAAATTGGAGTTCCGGTGGTTTTGCCCTCAAAGACACCTGAGAGGATTTCTACCAGATCTCCTTCTTTACGGGCGGTGGTGTATCTGCTCTGTCCGGGTTTCCTTCTGTCGAGGAATTTCTGAATGTCCTCTTCACAGAGAGGAAGGCCTGCCGGACATCCGTCTATCACAGCTCCGAGAGCTTTTCCGTGGGATTCCCCCCAGGTAGTTACCTTAAATTTATTTCCAAATGATGACTGGCTCATATGATTTGTATCCTTTCCTGTTATTGTATTAGAGCGTGTCTGGAAAATCATTTCCGCAATCTGCACGCCCCACTTTGCGGGATATTTCACCTGAATTCAGTTGCCATAGTTAGAGCGTGTTTGGAAAATCATTCCCGCAATCTGTACGCCCCACTTTACGGGACTTTTATAAATAAATACTACTTTATTATAGCGAAGTGTAAAAGTTTTGTAAACCGAAAGCATTGGAATTGACAAAAATTCATGTTCAAATTATAATGATGTTTGAGTCTTTGTGAAAATAAAGAGCAAACGTAACTGTTCAGTAATCTCTTGCAGAAACTCTGAATAGTTGCAGATTTATTGTTACTGAGAACAGAGTAAACAGTAACAATCTATTGAGGGGAAATCGAGAAAAAGAAGGGAAGTGTGGATCGTGGTAAGGATTTTTAAGACAATCGATGGCGCTATCCATGAAATACAGGAACCACAGGAGGGCTGTTGGATTGCGCTGACGAATCCTACGGCAACAGAAATTTTTGAAATTTCCGAGCAATTTGGGATAGAGGTGGACGATTTGCGCGCACCTTTGGATGAGGAAGAGCGTTCCCGTATAGAAGTGGAGGACAATTATACCCTTATCCTTGCAGATGTACCTGCGATTGAAGAACGTAACGAGAAGGACTGGTATGTGACCATTCCTCTTGGTATTATCGTGACTCAGAAGATGATCTTTACTGTATGTCTGGAAGACACACAGGTTCTGACAAGATTTATGGAAGGCAGGGTAAGAAACTTTTTTACCTATATGAAAACCAGATTTATTCTGCAGATTTTGTACCGTAATGCCAGCATGTATCTGAGATATCTGCGTATTATAGATAAGAAGAGCGAGCAGATTGAGGAGAAACTTCATCTGTCTACAAGAAATCAGGAATTGATGGAACTTCTGGAACTGGAGAAATCACTGGTATACTTTACCACATCTCTGCGTTCCAATGAGATGGTTCTGGAGAAACTTCTGAAGGTGGAGAGTATCAAGAAATATCCGGAGGATACAGAGCTTCTGGAGGATGTTATCATTGAGAACAAGCAGGCCATTGAGATGGCTAATATTTACAGTGGTATCCTCAGCAGTATGATGGGAACTTTTGCATCAGTTATTTCTAATAACCTGAACATTGTCATGAAGGTTCTGGCTGTTATTACCATTGTTATGAGTATTCCGACTATTGTTTTCAGTGCGTATGGTATGAACCTGAGTGCTGCGGGAATGCCGTTTTCCAGGACACCATGGGGATTTCTTATCGTTATCATCCTTTCTGTAGTGGCAAGTATCATTGCAGCGATATTTCTTTCCAGGAAGAAGTTTTTCTGATTTTGTGTCTGAACTGAGAGGCAGTTATTCGGTGCAGAATTACGCAGAGAAAGCAGATTGTGGATATCCGCTGTAACGAAAGAACGAATAGCATTTTGTGAGAAAAGGAGATTTATGAAATTTATTGACAAACTGGAACGAAAATTTGGAAATCGCGGGATTGAGAATCTTACGATTTATATTATTGTAAGTTATGTACTGGGATATGCATTGATGTATATTAATCCAGGGGCTCTTTCCATGTTGAGTTTGAATGTCTCTGAAATCCTGCATGGTCAGATATGGAGACTTGTTACATGGATTATTTATCCGCCGAGTACGTCATCTGCTTTATGGTTTGTGATTGCGATATTGTTCTTTTATTATCCGATCAGTGCATCGCTGGAACGTACATGGGGATCATTCAGATTTACTGTATATATTTTATCTGGAATGATTTTTACAGTAATTTCTGCGTTTATTTTGTATTTTATCACAGGTGGAGTGTTAGATGCTTATCTGAATGGATCACAGTTTTCAACGTATTATATCAGTTTATCTATTTTTCTGGCATATGCGCTGACATATCCGGATATGAAGGTTTTACTGTACTTTGTAATCCCGATCAAGATGAAGTGGATGGCGATTGTATATGCTGCTCTTGTGGTATATGATATTGTCAGATATTTTATGGGAGGAGCATGGTTTATGGCACTGCCGATCATCGCATCCTTACTGAACTTTATTATTTTCTTCCTTGGTACAAGAAATCTTAACAGATACAATCCGAAGGAAATCCATCGCAGAAATCAGTTTAAGAGAGCAATGGGAGAAAGTAAGACCGTTCCCTTCCCGGGTGGCAGCAAGTCAGGGGAAGTGACGAAGCACAAATGTGCAGTCTGTGGCCGTACAGAGAAAGATGATCCGAATCTGGAATTCCGTTTCTGTTCTAAATGTAACGGAAACTACGAGTACTGTCAGGATCATTTATATACACATATACACAAGAAGTAAGAGGAGAAAAGATTATTATGAAAAAAGTACCATTTGTCACCCTGGATAAACTTCAGGAAATCACTGCGCAGTTTCCTACACCTTTCCATCTTTATGATGAAAAAGGTATCCGCGAGAATGCAAAGGCAGTGAAAGAAGCATTTGCATGGAATAAGGGCTTCAAAGAATTCTTTGCTGTGAAGGCAACTCCAAATCCATTTCTGATCCAGATCCTTCAGGAGTATGGCTGTGGCTGTGACTGTTCTTCCATGACAGAGCTGATGATGTCCAAAGCAATCGGATGCAAAGAGGGAGATATCATGTTTTCTTCCAATGATACACCGGAAGAAGAATTCAAATATGCAAATGAAATCGGCGGGATCATCAATCTTGATGATATCACACATATCGAGAGCGTAGAAAGAGCCGTAGGATATATTCCGAAGGTGATCAGCTGTCGTTATAATCCGGGCGGAGTGTTTAAGATCAGCAACGATATTATGGACAACCCCGGAGATGCCAAATATGGTATGACAACAGAGCAGATTTTTGAAGCATTCAAGATCCTGAAGGAAAAAGGTGCCGAGGAATTCGGTATCCATGCATTCCTTGCAAGCAATACTGTGACAAATGAGTATTATCCGATGCTGGCGAAAGAGATGTTTGAAATGGCAGTGAAACTTCAGAAGGAGACAGGCGCTCATGTGAAGTTTATCAACCTTTCCGGTGGTGTTGGAATCGCTTACAAACCAGATCAGACTCCGAATGATATCAGAGAGATCGGTGAGGGTGTCCGCAAAGTATACGAAGAAGTACTTGTTCCGGCCGGAATGGGTGATGTTGCAATCTATACAGAGATGGGACGTTTCATGATGGGGCCGTATGGCTGCCTGGTAACTAAGGCAATCCATGAGAAGCATACTCATAAAGAATATATTGGTGTGGATGCGTGTGCTGTAAACCTGATGCGTCCGGCAATGTATGGCGCATACCATCATATCACTGTTATGGGAAAAGAAGACCAGCCATGTGATCATATGTATGATGTGACAGGTTCTCTCTGCGAAAACAATGATAAGTTTGCAATTGACCGCTATCTTCCGAAGGTTGATATGGGAGATCTTCTTGTGATCCATGATACAGGAGCTCATGGTTTTGCCATGGGATATAACTACAATGGTAAACTCAAATCTTCTGAGATCCTTCTCCATGAAGATGGAAGTTTCGAGATGATCCGCCGTGCCGAGACACCGAAGGATTATTTCGCAACATTTGACTGCTTCCCGATTTATGAGAAATTACTGGAAGATATGGAATAATGCTGTGATTATTCTGTGATTTACTGTCCTGTGGTATTGACGGGGCAGATAGGACATAAAAATACAAAAAAAGAAAGGTACTGATCTGTGCATGATGCTGGAAGGTTAGTGCCTTTCGTTTTGCATGGAGAAACAGTGATTTCAGAAGAATGTACTGTAAATATTTTGTCTGTTCGGAGGTAGTATGATTAAATATGAATATGAAACAGGAATGTGTAAACAGCTGCATTACAATGGTCTGTGGAGTGTACAATATGAGGGTGTTCCCGGACATTTTAAAAAAGTAAAGATGGTCTGTCCCTGCATCAGAGACGAATGTGATCAGGATTGTGAAGTGTTTAGGAACATACCGGAAATAAAAGCAGCAGATCAGGAATGGCATATGAGAGATGAGAGATAGAATAATGGGAGATAAGAAAAAAGAATACAGAGACAAAAGAACAGGCATGCAGACTGTAAGGTCTGCCATATTTGCTATTGTGCTTATAATTACAGGTTTTACCAGTATAATATCTGTGGCAGATAATACTTATGCAGCAGACGAATATCGAGTGCATAAATCTGAGGTGGTTGTAAAGACCGGTGCCACTTATACAGTAAAGATCCTGAATCATGATACAAAAGTGAGTCCAAAGAAGTTTAAATGGACCAGCAGTAACTCAAAATGTGTAAAGGTTATAAATGGCAGGATATATGGTTTAAAGCCCGGACAGGCAACGATCACAGCACAGATGAGTGGACTGAAAGTAAACTGCGAGGTTTTTGTCTGTAATAAAACGGAAACAGTTCTTTTTAAGAAATACAAAAAACAGGTGAAAGTAACGGCAGGAAAGACAATTATTCTGGAGCCGCAGAAGTATGGAAAAAGGCTGACTTATACTTCTTCTGATAAAACGGTGGCAACTGTATCAAAGAAAGGAAAAGTTACTGCAAAAAAGGCGGGAAATGTCAAAATCACCAGTGTTTCTTATGGTACTGACAGGTATGTATCAGAGATAGAAGTGATCGTCCTGCCGGCAGCGTCAGAAACTCCGGAAATTACGACTACACTGACGCCGGATGAACCAGCACCATCTGTGACCCCGGAGCCGACGGTAACGGTCACGCCAACTCCGAAAATCACACCTGCACCGGAAGATGAGGAAAAGTTCCGGAAACCCCTGGATGGAGTTACTCATTATATTTTGCACAGAGGTGAACAGACAGAAGCACCTGAGAATTCCGTGCCTGCCTTTGAGATGGCAGGACGCAATGGGGCGGAGTTTGTGGAGACAGATGTGAGAGAGACCGCAGATGGAGTTCTGGTTGTCTCTCATGATGATTCTTTGCTGCGGATGTGCGGGGAGGACAGGCTTATTTCAGAGATGACTTATGAGGAGATAAAGCAGTATCCGATTATAAATGGAAGAAATGCTTCGCAGTATCCGGATAATCTTATTCCTACACTGGAACAGTATATTGCATGCTGCAATAAGTACTCTGTGACGCCGGTGATTGAAATAAAGTCAATCCGTACGGAAGAAGCCATGAATTTGTTCATGCAGCTTCTGACTGAATCACAGAAAGAGCCGGTACTCATCTGTTTTCGCATAGAAACACTTGGTAAACTGCGTGAGATGGGATTTACAGGAAAAATGCAGTGGATCCGTACAGTGCGCATGAATGCTTCTATGATACAGCAGTGTAAGAAATATGATCTGGACATAAGTGCAGAGTATAAAAATATCAGTATGAATGATATCAACAATGCCCATCAGAATGGAATCCGCATATCCGTATGGCTTTGCCGGAATGAGGATATGGTAGACATTTTCAGGAAAATGGGTGCGGATTATATCACGTATGAGAAGTGGAATACAGATGAAGTAAAAATGCGTTACTATTCACATAGCACTATCCCGCGAGGTGTTTTGGCATGAATATGCCAAAATCCCGAGACATACAAGCCAAAATTCTATTGCCGCAGGCAATCTGGAATGAATTTTGGCTAAGTTACTGAGAACGGAGTGAACAGTAACAAAAATACGACAGGATTAGCAGAAAATCAAGGTAGACATTTAGCAGAAAAATAAGTAAAATACAAGATGTAGATATAAATTGTAAGCAGAACAGTAACAGTTCACTATTGCTATAAGAAAGGACTGAGTAGTTGTATATATTTTATATACTGCTGAAAAAGAGGAGGAGAGAGTAATGAAAAAAATAGCAGCTATGGTGCTGGCAGGTGTTCTGGCAGCAGTTCCGGTTAGTACGGCCGGTGCAGCGGAATTTCAGGATGGAGTAGATACACAGAATTTCATCTGGGCAGCCGGAGAGGAAACTTCAACAGACACAGATGAAAGCAAAGGGGTAAGTGCAAATGACAGTGTCGTTGAAGGACTTGACAAACCTCTGGTTTTCTATCCCAACACTTACTATAAATTTAATGTGACCGGTGCCGGAACGCAGAATACGAATCCTGTTGAGGGAGATGTCAGATGGACACCATTATACTGGAGTCTTTCTCTCAAACCGCAGGAAAGCGATATTCACAGGAAATGGGAAATCGGTTCTGCAAAGGGTATTTATACAAAGGTGGAACGTGCATACAATATATATATCTTTTTCCAGAGAGAAGAATATACAGGAGGTATATGGGAGAAAAACGATATTGTACAACCTGTGAGATATCAGTTCAATGCAGCTCCGTTAACTGAACAGGATGGAAGCTATAAGTACCTGATAGGTGGAATTGGCTATAAGATTTTAAATGAAAGAGAAGTAAGCGTTACAGGTCTTGCTGCGGAATATAATGTGATACAGATTCCGGCTACAGTTGTGATCAATGATAAAGTTTATAAAGTAACTACAATTGACAAGAATGCCTTCAGCGGGAACAAAGAAATTACAGATGTTATTTTTGGAAATAATGTAACAACGATTGGAAAATATGCGTTCAGCCAGTGCCCGAATCTGCGGAACATAAGATTTGGCAGCAGAGTAAAAAGAATTGGCAGCAACGCATTTGCACAGTGTACGAAACTGCGAAATTTTATACTTCCTGCCAGTGTCAGACATATAGATGCCAGAGCTTTTTACCAGTGCCCGGCAGTCAAAGTGATCAGGATCAACAGTACAGCACTGAACTACGTTGGAAAAAAAGCTTTTGCGGTCAACAAAACCGTAACTATCAGACTTCCTGAGAAGCTGTTTGCCAGATATCAGAAACTGATCAAGGCAAGCAATGTGTATTCTAAAACGAGGTTTGTGAAATATTAAAAAAAACTCAAAAATGCCCTTGCCATTTCGACAAAAACGTGATATGATAATACTCGTTTCAATGCCGGCATGTCGGAATGGCAGACGAGGCAGACTCAAAATCTGTTGTGGGCAACCACGTGTGGGTTCAAGTCCCACTGCCGGCACTTAAAAGCCTTGATTTTACTGGGTTTGCGAGACTCAGTCTTCAAAAAGTAATCAAAAAGGTAATCAAGTACCTTTCAGAAGAAATCCTGATAGAAAAATTTAATAAAATTAAAGGAGGGAATCTTGTACATATGATGCTAAAGAGGAACTCGATAAGATTTGAATTTAATTGGCATGATAATATAAAAAGGTAGGCTCATAAGCTGTTAGAAATAAAGACAGTTTGTGAGCCTTTTTTTACTCTGAACTTTGCAGGGCTTTATCGAACATATATCTGTGACGTCGTATAGAACCATTACAGAGAACTTACACGCGAACTGAAGAAGAATAACGCTCTCGGCTCTAGAGCGTGTCTGAAAAATAAAAATTGCACAAAACGCATGTTTTATTTCCCTTTTTCATGATAAAATAAAGAAAAAGGGGTGTTCACTATGTTGAGACGATATGAGTTGACTAATGAAGAATGGCTTCGCATTGAACCTTTATTACCTCCTGAAAATACTGGAAAACAAGGACGTCCAAGAAAAGACAATCGTATCATTATGAATAGAATTGTATGGCTTGCACGTAGTGGGGCACCTTGGCGCGATCTTCCTGAACGTTATGGTTCATGGAAAACTGTCTATAGCCGATTCCGAAAATGGATCGATGATGGTATCCTTGATAATATTTTCCGTATTTTAAGTCTTGAAGCAGAATTGGAAGAATTATCCATTGATGCTTCTATTATCCAGGCTCACCAGCATAGTGCCGGTGCAAAAAAAGGGGGCCTTCAAATGAAATCGGGCATAGCCGTGGAGGAGCCAGCACCAAAATCCATGCGGCAGTAGATGCCTATGGATATCCAGTTTATTTAATGATCAGTGAGGGACAGCGTAATGATATCAATTATGCAATCCCTTTGCTCGATTAAATTGAAATAAACGGAAGCAATGTGTTAGCTGACCGAGGATATGACAGTAATAAATTACTTGATTATGTGTACGCCCGCAGTGGAGAGCCAACCATTCCATCCCGAAAGGGAGCTAAATTTGAACGTCATTGTGATTGGTGGTTATACAAAGAACGCCATTTAGTAGAAAAGTATTTTCTGAAATTAAAAGCATTCCGACGAATCGCTACACGTTATGACAAATTAGCTGCAACCTACTTGGGATTTATTTGTATCGCCTCAATATTAATTTGGTTAAAATAAACAATTTAAAATGTTTTTCAGACACACTCTAGGATGGACATATGGAATGGATAGACAGCGTAGAGGGCATCCTGAGAGGACGAATGCCACATTAGAGAGTACCTCTGAGAGTAGCTATGGAGTCTGAGCTTCAGAACGGTCAGTCACTGATCCAGTAAAGATTCCGGGAATATATAGCCATAATAATAGGGCGGTTGAGTAACAATAATTTACTCAGCTGCCCTTTTTTCACTTTGAAGATTAGTCGCATATGACTGCTGCCACTTCAGATCACTCATTATTCTGATTTATCCAGATTCTTGATATGCTCTCTCAGTACAAGATTAATGTACTGACTGAAAGAACGATCATCTTCCTCTGCGAGTTCCTTGATTTTATCTATAATATCTGCATCCAGAGTGATGCTTACTTTATTCTTCAATGGTTTCATGCAAGCTCTCCTTTTGCTGATTAGTATAACAAACAGGCGATATAATATTGAAAAATAGCATAAAGTAGGATAAAATAATACCAATGAGGTGGATATGAAGAAAGACGAAGAAAAGTTATGGGACGCGTTTTTTGCATGTGGACTTTATCTATATTTGGAAAAAACCGGAGAATTAGATAGAGAAAAGCTATGGCATGAGACACCGGAAGAGACAGAACGACATTGGCAGCAGTTCAAGCAGCGTTTGAAAGATAAAGGCATGTGGAAAGACGAATAATATATAAATATGTATGAAGAATATTAGCAAATTTGCTGGATATTTGTTATTACATAAAATATTCTGAAAGATTAGTGGACATTTTACAGAAATGTAGTACAATAATGTGTGTGAACATTTTGTGAAAACAAAGTAAAGTGTAGTACATATAATCGAATTGAATATGGCATAGCCGGGAAAATCCGGTGACGCAAAATTATAGGGTCTAAGCGAATGTATGACAGCCAGTTGCAACTATGATAATTACGGCATTGCTTTTTCTTATGGAGAAGTAATGTCTTTTTAATACTAATAAAAGGGGGATTTAGGTATGAGAAAAAATTTTTTAACAATTGCTGAAATAGCGTTTTTGCTTATAGGAGCAACAAATGTATATGCAGATGCACCAGGTATAGTTGAAGTTGCAAACTTAGGTGATAGGACAATTGTTGATTGTAGAGCATATTCGGAGGGATTAGCAGCTATAAAAGATTCAACATATGGATGGGGATATATAGACGAAGATGGGAAAATTGTCATAGAACCACAGTTTCAGGAAGCAAGGGATTTTTCTAAGGGGTATGCTTGTGTTAAGAGGAACGGTAACCAAATGTTTATTGATAAAACAGGTAATACTGTTTCGACTGGGTGGAAAAATTATGGTACAGAGTATTCTGAGGGGATATTACAGGTACAAGATGAGAATGGTAAGTGGGGATATGTAGATACAAATGGAGAGATTGTTCTTGAACCACAATGGGATTCGTCATCGGAATTTCATGATGGTCTTGCAGCTGCTGAAAAAGATGGATTATATGGTTATATAAACACAACTGGGAAATTTGTAATTCCGCCACAGTGGGATTATGCTGGAGCATTCGATGATTCTGGTTTAGGATATATTGTAAAAAATAAAGAACGTGGTTATATAGACGAAAATGGTAATATAGTTATTTCTCCCCAGTTTGATGACTGTCAGGGATCGTTTAGTGAAGATTTGCAAGCTGTTTCAAGAAATGGTAAATGGGGATTTATAGATAAAAGTGGAAAATTTGTAATTGCACCTAAGTATGAATCAGCGGGGAATTTTGTTCAAGGTGTAGCGGCTGTAAAAATTGATGGCGAATGGAAATATATTAATAAAAATGAAGAAACAGTATTTGAAAGCATTTCATTAGCAAGCACATTTTCGGAGGGTTACGCTGTTTTTAAAGATGAAGGTTATGGATTACTTGATAAAGATGGAAATATTATTTTGGATCCTAAATATCATATGTGTACAGCAGTAAAAAATGGATTAACTCTGGTACAGGAAGGGGGATTACTTCATATATATGATGTTAGTAATGTAGTAGTAGATGACAATGTGCCTAATATACACAAAGAAAATGCAAATGAATCATTGGATTCTCAAGCGGAAAATGTTGAAAATGTACAGCAAGAAGTAGTGGAGTACAAAGATGCAACAACTATTAAGATTGTGCAACAGACATTAAATGAAGCAGGATATAATTGTGGTACACCTGATGGATTAGCTGGAAGTAAAACAGTAGAAGCAATTACAGCATATCAGACTGCAAAAGGAATCACGGTGAACGGTCTTGTTACTGATGAATTACTTCAATCTCTTGGAGTAGTTGAAAAAGTACAGGAAACAGTTAAAGAAGAAGCAAATAAATCTAAAAATGATGAAGAGGAAGTTGATGCTATTTTTTCAAAATTTGCAGGGTGCACAGGCGTACAAGTAGGTGAGCAAATTAGAAATGTTGATGGAAGTAACGTAGCATTAGGATATGTAGTAAAGTTTAAAAAAATTTTATATAGTTGTATCGTTAATCCTAATAATAATGGCAAGATATCTATTTTTATTGCACCACAAGATGAATATAAGTCAACCTTAAATTCTAACGATTATGTTGAATTAGTGACAGATTTAGTGCAGTCGTTTGATACTTCTATATCTTATAAGGATGCGCTTACTGCTACATTAATGGCAATCAGTAAAGGTTCTTATTCTATGAATGGATATGATTATACATTCATGGATTCGTTGCATGGAATGATAATTACTAATTAAATGGAGGGAAAATTAATGAGAAAAAAAATAAGAATAATGTGTCTGGCTTTGATATTAATTTTAAATTTGACTATGGTGAATGCTTATGCAAGTAGTACATATGATAGAGATGCTATAAAATCCGTTCAAAGTATATTGAATATGTGGGGATATGATTGTGGTACGCCTGATGGAGTTCAAGGAAAAAATACGACAGAAGCAATAAAACAATATCAGAAAGACCAAGAAATGACAGAAACAGGGGAAGTGACTCAAACACTTATAGATACAATGTTGTCAGGAATACCGCTGACAACTCTTAATAAAAGATATAATGAAGCAGTTGATTATTGGAATGAGTTAAAAGATCAAGCTGGAATAAGCACTTTAAATTATTCAAATTTCACCAGTGATGAAACAAATTATTGCATAAATAATAATATGGATATCTTTCTTGGGGTATTACCAAATAATAATATGACGGGGATGGCATGGATTTCTTCAGATGCTACTGTTGATACTGCAACAGCATTAATTGAGCTTTATTCACTTGTATATGCTTTTGATATAAATGTTGAAAGCCCTGTTAAAGTTCAGGATTTAGTTGGTAATATATTAGATGAAGTTAGTTATGATGATGAGGGGATACATTTTTCTAATAAATCTGTAAAAGGATCAGGATTGGATATATGGATGAAGTATGCTGATTTAGCAGAATGATATAAGTTTAATTGGAATAATTAATGATAATAAACAGGTATGTTGTATAAGTTCAATATGTAAGAATGAAGAGGGGCTGGGTCGAATGATCTAGCCTTTCTCCCTCTCTTCAATAATCTTCTGAGCTGCGATAAGACCATGCGCTACGATCTCGGCTGGTGTCATATTTTCCTGATTACGGATGTAAGCGCCATTCTTGCGGATAGAGGGGAGTACTTCTGAAGTAACCCAATGCTTGAACTCTTTTGCTGATGGAAGCTTGCTACTGAGGATGAGAGAGTAGAGACCGGATTCGTTGATCCATGTAGGATATTGAATTCTGCCAAAATTGTCTCAAGAAATTCTTGAGAAAGCTGCATTTTAACAAATATTTGATTACTTTATGGGAAAAAGTAATCAAAAGTAAGCAAGTCAAAATCCGGGAAACCATTGATTTTACTGGATTTTTAAGTATGTTGATGTGGGTTCAAGTCCCACTGCCGGCATTAAAAAGTAAGCGAAGCCTTTGTTTGTGAAGGTTTTCGCTTTTTTTATTTGCCGTATTAAACAGTTCAGATAATTCTAAAATCTTTATGAAATTTATCTCGCTTTTCTTGAAAAAGAGATGAATAAGTGATATGGTACATCATAACAAAACGAAATGGAGGAAAAGCCAATGAACCTTGATAATAAAAAGCCTGGCAGAAAACCGCTTTATGTATATTATATCATTGCGGCAGTTATTATCATTCTTCTGAATGTGCTGTTACTTCCTGCAATTGAGGGACGAAAGGTACAGACGACTGATTACAGTACTTTCCTGACAGGAGTAGAGAAGGATTACGTTAAGACAGTAGAAATTCAGGATGATTATATTTATTATGTAGCAGAGAGTGACGGACAGGAGGGTTATTTCAGAACTGTCAAGATGAATGATCCTGACCTTGTAGACCGTTTGCATGATGCAAATGTCAAGTTCGGTGCAGCAGCACCACAGCAGACATCTATCTGGATCAGTCTGATCGCAGGATATGTACTGCCGATTGCCATCTTTATCCTTCTTGGAAGGTGGCTCAGCAAGAAGATGATGAGTTCCATGGGCGGAGGTCCCGGTGGGGCAATGTCATTTGGAAAGAGTAATGCGAAAGTATATGTGAAATCATCTACGGGAATCAAATTCTCAGATGTAGCGGGAGAGGACGAAGCCAAGGATCTTCTGACAGAAATCGTAGATTATCTTCATAACCCGCAGAAATACAGAGAAATCGGTGCATCTATGCCGAAAGGAGCCCTTCTTGTAGGCCCTCCGGGTACAGGTAAAACACTTCTTGCAAAAGCGGTAGCCGGTGAAGCGGAAGTTCCGTTCTTCTCCATTTCCGGTTCTGAATTCGTGGAAATGTTTGTTGGTATGGGTGCTGCCAAGGTGCGTGATCTTTTCAAACAGGCGAATGAGAAAGCTCCATGTATTGTATTTATCGATGAGATCGACACAATTGGCAAGAAACGTGATGGTGCCGGATTTACAGGCGGCAATGATGAGCGCGAGCAGACTCTGAACCAGCTGCTTACAGAGATGGATGGTTTTGACGGCTCCAAAGGTGTTGTAATCCTTGCGGCAACCAACAGACCGGATTCCCTTGATCCCGCACTTCTTCGTCCCGGACGTTTTGACAGACGTATTCCTGTTGAACTTCCGGATTTAAAAGGACGTGAGGAAATCCTTAAAGTCCATGCAAAGAAGATTAAGATCGCAGATTCCGTACGTTTTGATGAGATTGCGAAAGCTGCAGCCGGAGCTTCCGGTGCAGAACTTGCAAATATTGTCAATGAAGCAGCACTTCGTGCAGTACGTGACGGCAGAAAATTTGCCACTCAGGCAGATTTTGAGGAGAGTATTGAGGTAGTTATCGCAGGATATCAGAAGAAGAACAGAGTTCTTTCCAATAAAGAAAAACTGATAGTTGCTTATCATGAAATCGGACATGCGCTGGTTGCAGCAAAGCAGACCGAATCTGCACCGGTCCACAAGATCACTATTATTCCGCGTACATCAGGAGCACTCGGATATACCATGCAGGTGGATGACGGAGATCATTATCTGATGACAAAGGAAGAACTTGCAAATAAGATAGCGACCTTTACAGGCGGTCGTGCCGCTGAGGAACTGATCTTCCACTCTATTACAACCGGAGCATCCAATGATATCGAACAGGCGACTAAGCTTGCAAGAGCAATGATCTCCAGATATGGTATGAGTGAAGACTTCGATATGGTTGCCATGGAGAATGTGACAAATCAGTATCTGGGCGGAGACTCCAGCTTAAGCTGTTCTTTTGAGACACAGACTCTTCTGGATAAGAAGGTTGTGGAGCTTGTCAGGATGGAACACCAGAAAGCACTGAAAATCCTTCAGGACAATATCGGAAAGCTCCATGAACTTGCAAAATATCTGTATGAGCATGAGACAATTACAGGTGAGGAATTTATGAAGATCCTGAATACACCTGTACAGGTTCCCACTGTAGTGGCAGAATCTGAAAGTAATACAGAGTCTGAGAACAATGCAGAATCCGAAAACAGTACAGAAGCTGATGCAGATACATCTTCCGGGAAAGTGAATCTGCAGAAGTGATATTTTCTCAAGATATACAAGCCAAAAGTCCATTGCCGCAGGCAATCCGGAAATTTGGTTATGTCACTGAAAACTGAGTGAACAGCAATGAAAGCAGCAGAGGCGATTTGAGCTTCTGCTGCTTTTCCTTGCCAATTAACTCCGGTTCGGTTATAATTCGTAATAGTGAACGCAGCATCCTGGATGTTTTTTGGAAGAAAGAAGGGAATGAAGATGGATTGCCGAACTGCAGAAGGAATGGTGAGTAGTTATATTAAACATGATCTTCCACTAAATGAACTGGAAGAGTTTCTCGATCATGTACAGAATTGTTCTTCCTGTTATGATGAACTGGAAACATATTTTATTGTACATGAGGTAACACAGCAGCTTGATGATGACAGCAGCGATTCGGTTCTGGATTTCAAAAAACTGCTGGAACAGGATATCCGGAAATCCAGAAGATATATCCGCAAGAAGAAAGCCAGTTGGCTGATGTTTGGAGTAAGTATATGCCTTCTGATCGCTACGATTGCGGCAATATTGATTTTTGTAATGATGGAGACAAATTACATTCTATAAAGACACTGGAGGATTTTATGAGCGAAAAAATATTACTGATTGACGGACACAGTATTCTGAACAGAGCTTTTTATGGTCTGCCGGATCTTACAAATTCAGAAGGAAAACACACAGGGGCAGTATATGGTTTCCTGAATATCCTTCTTCGGACGATCGAGGAAGAGAAGCCTCAGTATCTGACAGTGGCATTTGACCTGAAGGCACCGACTTTCCGCCATAAGATGTTTGAAGCATACAAGGGAACACGTAAACCCATGCCTGAAGAACTGAGAGAGCAGGTACCGCTGATTAAAGAAATGCTTACTGCAATGGGTGTGAATGTTGTGACAAAAGAAGGCTACGAAGCGGATGATATTCTGGGAACTCTGGCCAGGAAAAGCGAAGCGGCAGGAATGGATGCGACAATCCTTTCCGGTGACAGAGATCTGCTTCAGCTTGCGACAGATAAGGTTATGATCCGTTTGCCAAAGACTGTAAGGGGCAAGACCACCATAGAGGATTATCATGCACAGCAGGTGATCGAGAAATATCAGGTGACACCTCCCCAGATCATTGAGTTAAAGGCTCTGATGGGTGACAGTGCTGACAATATTCCGGGAATCCCGGGAGTAGGTGAGAAGACTGCCACAAAGATTATTGTGGAGTATGGAAGTATTGAGAATGCTCATGAACATTTGGACGAGCTGAAGCCAAACAGAGCCAGGGAATCAATGAGAGAACATTATGATATGGCGCAGATGAGCAAGGCTCTGGCTACGATCTGTACGGACAGTCCCATAGAGTTTTCGTATGAAAAGGCAAAACTGGGAAATCTTTATACAAAAGAAGCTTTCCTTCTCTGCAGACAGCTGGAATTTAAGAATCTGCTTAGCCGTTTTGACTCTGCGGCAGTACAGAAAGATACGCTGGAACAGGAGTTTTTCACATGTGCAGACCTGGCAGGCTGTGAAGCGCTGTTTGCGAAAGCGGAAGCAGGAAAGACAGCGGGTGTTTCTCTGGTTACAGAGAATGGCAGGGTATTTGGTGCAGGACTTGCGCTGAATGAAGAGGAAATTTATTATATTCCTGTAGAAGGGATGATCACAGAAGGTTATCTCTGCGGAAAATTGGAAGAGCTCCTTCATAAAGTATCTGAATCCAACACAGAGAACATTATGAAATCTAATACAGATGATGTGAAGAAGGATCCGGAAAATGAGATATCTGATGTCAATACAGACGGTACTCTGAAATATGATAAAAAATGTGTATGTGCATTGGATGTAAAGGCATTACTCAAGCATATAAAATCTGATGATCCGATGGCTGTATTTGATGCAGGTGTGGCTGCATATCTGCTGAATCCTCTGAAATCCTCCTATACTTACGATGATATGGCAAAGGAATATCTGAATGGTCGTATCCTGCCTGCAAGAGAGGAACTTCTTGGAAAGAAAACAGTGGAAAAAGCATGGGAGGAGAGTGCAGAGGGGCTTGCAGCATGGGCCTGCTACATGGCCTATACAGCACTCGCCTGCCGGAAACCCATGTGCGAAGCACTGTGTGATACAGGTATGTGGAATGTATATACACAGATTGAGCTTCCGCTGATCTTTACTCTTGATTCCATGGAAAAATGGGGAATCAGCGTGAAGAGTGAAGAACTGAAAAGCTACGGTGAGAAACTAAGTGTACGTATTGGAGAACTGGAGAAGCAGATCTGGCAGCAGGCAGGGGAAGAGTTTAATATCAATTCTCCGAAACAGATGGGAGTGATCCTGTTTGAAAAGCTTGGCCTTAAGGGTGGAAAGAAAACAAAGACAGGTTATTCCACAGCGGCAGATATTCTGGAAAAGCTTGCACCGGAGTATCCCATTGTAAAGGATATTCTGGAGTACCGTCAGCTTGCGAAACTGAAATCTACTTATGCAGACGGGCTTGTTGGTGAGATCGCAGAGGACGGCAGGATTCATTCTACTTTTAACCAGACAATTACAGCAACAGGAAGGATCAGCAGCACAGAGCCGAATCTTCAGAATATCCCTGTAAGAATGGAGCTTGGAAGATTGATCCGTAAGGTATTTGTTCCGGAAGAGGGATATGTATTTCTGGATGCGGACTATTCCCAGATCGAGCTTCGCGTTCTGGCGCATATGTCAGGGGATGAGAAACTGATCCAGGCATATAAAGAAGCCCAGGATATCCACAGACATACAGCATCAGAGGTATTCCATGTGCCCTTTGATGAGGTGACAGATCTGCAGAGGAGAAATGCCAAGGCAGTAAATTTTGGAATCGTTTATGGGATCAGTTCCTTTGGGCTCAGCCAGGATTTAAGTATCACACGAAAAGAAGCAGCAGAATATATTGAAAGATATTTTGAAACTTATCCAAAGATCAAAGGATTTCTTGACGGACTGGTGGAAGAGGGAAAAGAAAAAGGATATGTGACTACCATGTTTGGCAGACGCAGGCCGATCCCGGAACTGAAATCCGGTAATTTTATGCAGAGGTCTTTTGGGGAGCGAGTAGCCATGAACTCTCCAATACAGGGAACTGCGGCGGATATCATTAAAATTGCAATGAACCGTGTGTACAGACGATTAAAGGATGAGAATCTTAAATCCCGTCTTGTACTTCAGGTACACGATGAACTTCTGATAGAGACCTGTAAAGAGGAAATCCCGCAGGTTTCTGCTATTCTTGAAGAAGAGATGAAAGGTGCCGCAAAGCTTTCCGTAGAACTGGAAGTCGATATGCATCAGGGTAATAACTGGTATGAGGCGAAGTGATGATGATAACAATAGGAATTACCGGCGGAGTGGGTGCCGGAAAAAGTACAGTGCTTGATTTTCTTGAAGAAAAGTATCAGGCATATGTGATGAAAGCAGATGAGATCGGGCATCTGGTGATGGAGCCGGGGCAGTCCTGTTATGAACCGGTGATTGCACTATTTGGAAGACAAATCATAAAAAATGATAAAACTATTGACCGCAGACAGGTTTCGGATGTAGTATTTTCACATCCAGAGCTTCTGGAGAAATTAAACCAGATCATCCATCCGGCTGTGAAACAGTACATCAGAGAGCAGTTAGCTGTAAAGAAACAGCAGGGACAGAAGATATGTGTGGTGGAAGCTGCACTCCTTCTGGAAGATCATTATCAGGAGTTTTGCGATACGATATGGTATATTCATACGGATGAAGAGATCCGTATCAGGAGACTGATGGAGAACCGCGGTTATACAAGAGAGAAATCAGTCAGTATCATTGCCAGTCAGGCACCGGAGACTTTTTTTCGGGAAAATGCAGACTATGTTGTGGTAAATAACGGAGGTTTTGCACAGACCAGACGGCAGATTGAGGAAGGAATCAGAAAATATGAGACTTTGTAGCATTGCCAGCGGAAGCAGCGGAAACTGTATTTATGTGGGCTCAGATAATACCCATCTTCTGGTGGATGTAGGCATCAGCGGAAAAAGAGTAGAACAGGGATTGAATTCTCTGGAATTGACAGGAAAAGATATTGATGGTATCTTGATTACACATGAACATTCGGATCATATCAAAGGTCTGGGCGTGATCGCAAGGAAACATCAGATACCGGTTTATGCGACAGAAGGAACTGTGGAAGCTTTATCTCACATGAATCTTGGAAAAATGCCGGAAGGGATTTTTCGTGAGATACACGAAGATGAGCCTTTTGAGATTAATGATCTGACAGTGAATCCTTTTACGATCCCTCATGATGCTGCACAGCCCGTAGGATACCGGGTAGAGTGTGGAGAGCATTCTGTGGGGATTGCTACAGACCTTGGAAAATATAATGAGTACATAGTCGGTAATCTGCAGAATCTGGATGCGCTTCTTCTGGAAGCAAATCATGACATCCGTATGCTGCAGGTTGGAAAATATCCCTATTATCTGAAACAGAGAATCCTTGGAGACAGGGGACATCTTTCCAATGAGAATGCAGGCAGGCTTTTATGCAGGCTGCTGCATGACAATATGAAAGGGATTTTCCTTGGACATCTGAGCAGGGAAAATAACTATGAGGAACTGGCATATGAAACCGTCTGTTCAGAAGTAACCTTAGGTGACAACCCTTATAAGTCGCGTGATTTCAGAATTCAGGTGGCACAGAGGGATTGCATATCAGAAGTAATTACAGTGTAGAAAGGACAAAGAACTTATGAAAAAGACAATCATCACAGTAGTAGGAAACGATACCGTAGGAATTATTGCAAAGGTTTGTACTTATCTTGCAGACAATAATGTAAACATTCTTGATATCTCCCAGACCATCGTACAGGGATATTTCAACATGATGATGGTAACAGATGCCAGCAAATGTGAGAAAGACAACGGAGTTCTTGCCAAAGAACTGGAAGCCCTTGGAGATAAGATCGGTGTAGTGATCCGCTGCCAGCATGAAGATATCTTCAATGTAATGCACAGAATCTGAGAAAATCTAAGCAGGTAAGCCACTGAGGGACTTTCCTGTATCAGATTGCCTGAAAAATGCTGAGAGAACATACAAGGGAGAAAAACAAAATGATCAATATTTTTGAAGTAAATGAAACGAATAAAATGATCGAGCAGGAGAATCTGGATGTGCGTACCATTACTATGGGTATCAGCCTTCTGGACTGTATTGACAGTGATCTTGCTGTTTTAAATGAGAAAATCTATAAAAAGATCACAACCTGTGCAAAGGATTTGGTATCTACAGGTGAGGCTATTTCCGGTGAATATGGAATTCCGATCGTAAATAAAAGAATTTCCGTAACTCCGATCGCATTGATTGGCGGAGCTGCATGTAAGACAAAGGAAGATTTTGTAACTATTGCAGAAACTCTGGATAAGGCTGCCAAGGTGGTAGGCGTAAACTTTATCGGCGGTTATTCTGCACTGGTAAGCAAGGGAATGACTCCTGCTGAGAGACTTCTGATCGAATCTATCCCACAGGCTATGGCGAAGACAGAGCGTGTCTGCAGTTCTGTAAATGTTGGATCTACACGTACAGGTATCAATATGGATGCTGTTAAGCTGATGGGTGAGATCGTTCTGGAAACAGCGAAAGCTACCAAAGATCAGGATTCCCTGGGATGTGCGAAGCTGGTTGTATTCTGTAATGCACCGGATGATAACCCGTTTATGGCAGGTGCTTTCCATGGTGTGACAGAAGCAGACACTATCATTAACGTTGGTGTCAGCGGACCTGGCGTTGTTAAGACTGCGCTGGAACAGGTAAGAGGTAAGGATTTTGAAACTCTTTGTGAGATGATCAAGCGTACTGCCTTCAAGGTAACACGTGTTGGTCAGCTGGTAGCACAGGAGGCTTCCAGACGCCTTGGTGTTAAGTTTGGTATCGTGGATCTGTCTCTGGCTCCTACTCCTGCAATTGGTGACAGTGTTGCTGAGATCCTTGAGGAGATTGGTCTGGAGCATGCAGGTGCACCGGGCACAACAGCAGCGCTTGCTCTGTTAAATGACCAGGTTAAGAAGGGTGGAGTTATGGCTTCTACAGCAGTTGGTGGTTTGAGTGGTGCATTTATTCCGGTCAGCGAGGATCAGGGTATGATCGATGCGGTGAATGCAGGGGCACTGACTCTTGAGAAGCTGGAAGCTATGACTTGTGTATGTTCTGTAGGTCTTGATATGATTGCAATTCCCGGAGATACGAAGGCTTCTACGATTGCGGGTATTATTGCGGATGAGTCTGCAATTGGTATGGTGAACCAGAAGACTACGGCGGTTCGTCTGATCCCGGTAATTGGTAAGGGGGTTGGCGAAGTGGTTGAGTTCGGTGGACTGCTTGGTTATGCACCGATCATGCCGGTGAACCAGTTCTCCTGTGATGCGTTTGTGCAGCGTGGCGGAAGGATTCCGGCACCGATCCATAGCTTTAAAAACTGATAAAAAAGGCCAGAAACTTCGGAAAAGGGGAGTTTCTGGCTTTTCTTTGTTTAAGAGGGACGCGGGGCGGAAAATATTTTGTCTGGGGTGCGGTTTCGGAGCCTAAGATATTCTAAGCCGCCAGAAATCTGCTAAAAGCATGAGCCGTCTTGTCAAACTCGCTCCGTTGCAAACTTCGCTCAGACAGTGAAGCAGACGGCTCATAACGCAGATTTCCGGTGACTAAGAATATCTAAGACTCCTGCAAATGCACCCCAGACAAAATATTTTCCGCCCCGCTGGTAGCTGGTTTTAAGCTATGATGGATTGGATTGTTTGTATTATTTTATGGAATTACTATAAATAAAAGAAATGTCCTGCTTTAAAGGGATTCCAGTATATGCAGAAGTCGGGTGTTGTCCTGGGGGTGCATGATGCAGAAGCGGATGTATTCGCCGTCCAGGCATTCGAAGGAGGAGCAGTCACGGATCATGAGACCCTGACGGATGCAGGCGTCGAAGATGTCCCGGGAGGTCAGGCCGGGCTTCTGGATTTTCAGGAGGAGAAAGTTGGCGTAGGCCGGGTAGGTTTTGTAAGTGGGGATATTCTTCAGTGCTTTGAGCAGGCGGGTGCGTTCTGAGAGAATGAGGTCCCGGGTCTGGCGGATGTAGGTTTTGTCCTGGAGCATCAGCTCGCCGGCCAGGGCTCCCAGACTGTTGAGGGACCATGGTACCTGTTTTTCTTTCATTTTTTTGAGAAATTCCAGGTTCCCGGTGATTCCGTAGCCAAGACGCATACCTGGGGCTGCGTAGAATTTTGATACGCCGCGCAGAATCATAAGGTTCGTGAATTCTCTGGTAAGGCTGACAGCAGTGATCTCATTGATATCCGGGGCAAATTCTACATAAGTTTCGTCGATCATCACGAAAATGTTTCGCTCATTGCAGAAGGAAACGATTCTGCGCAGGTCATTTATGCTAATTGCAGATGAGGTAGGATTATTTGGGTTGCAGAGGATGAGAAAATCGTATTTTCCATCCAGAGTCCGGCAAAAGTCATCTACATCGAGAACAAAGTTATCCTCTTCGCGCAGATGGTAGTATTCCTGAGTGCTTCCAGAGAAGGAGAGTTCCCTGGAGTATTCTGAATAGGTCGGACCCAGGATAAGGGTATGCTTTGGATTTCGTTCCTGTATCAGCAGTGCGATCAGTTCGCTGGAACCATTTCCGGGCAGGATGAATTCAGCAGGAATATTACAATACTCTGAAATTGTGCTGCGAAGTGAAGTATAATCTCTGTCTGGATAAGAAGACAGGATATCCAGCCGTCCTGCAAGCTGTTCCTTTACATGCTCGGAAAGCCCCAGCGGATTTACATTAGCCCCAAACTTCACAATTTCCTCCGGCTTAAGCTGATAGACCTCACATATTTTCTCAATATCACTCCCATGAAAAATTATTTTTGCTGTTGACATATAATATCCCTCATTTCTATATAAATAATCTATTTAAACTTAAAATTACCACATAGCAGATCGCAGATCTTTTCTGAACATTATTTTAACACTTATCACATAGTTCTGTAAACATCACTGTTTACACATTGCTATCCATTACTATCCTGTAATATACAGGTCCCAATATCATTGCAGCAGGCATTTAACAGAAAGCAAGTCCCCACCCACTGCTTATTGCTTTTCGCAACCACCGCAGGGGATTTACTTGATTCGATTAAATAAGTCTCCTGCGGTGGTGCAGAAAGCAAGCAATTCAGCATGCTGTCGAAAATGGAATATATGTCAATTTGCCAGTACACAGCGAAGGAATGGGAAGGGATTTCGGGCGCATTTGAGGGTTCATAGTAATTCTTGGTATTTGGGAAGCTGCGTTATTCAAAAAAATCTCACTGTCTGAGCGAAGCGAGTTTGAGATTTTTTTGAATGCTTTTAGCAGCTTCCCAAATGCCTTAGAATTACATGGTTCCGAAACTAAGCCCGAAATCCCTTCCCATTCCTTCGCGTCCCTTTTGAAAAAATTAATGGAAAAAAATAAAAAATAAACCTCTTGACATATCTGCATTAGCGTGGTAAAGTAAACACATCAAAACCGATGAGAAAGAAGAGTAAACAACCAAGAATCATTCCAGAGAACGGCAATTGGTGGGAAGCCGTATGAAACTGATTGTTGAATGGCCTTTCGAGGGCGGTCCGAAATCTTGATAAGCGTGAGAGTAGGCACCGACGGGAACCGAACCCGTTATAAATCAGGAGTGTATGTTTGTACATGAGAAAGTGGACAATTCGTCAATTTGAGTGGTACCGCGATAATAAGATTCTTATTACCGTCTCAAGCAACAGATAGCTTGTGGCGGATTTTTTTATATATAAAGAGAATCTGTTATATGGCACCCCCTGTAATGCAGGAAAATCTGCTGATGGCAGGTGGGTATCACAGCAGTTGACACATCCGGGAAAAAGAGGAATCCGGGGAGTTCTTTCTCACAGACAGTAACAAGGGATTGGCAAACATCCCTGAGACTATGGCAGTTAAAAAACCATGAACTGCTAAATAAGATGTAGAGAGAGGAAAAAAGACTATGAAAAAAAGAGTATTAGCAATCGCAGCAACAGCAATGGCAACTATGATGATGGCATCACCGGTTATGGCACAGGATTTCAAGATCGGTATCTGCAATTATGTAGATGACGCTTCCTTGAATCAGATCGTAGACAACATCCAGTCCCGTCTGGAAGAAATCGGCAAGGAAAAAGACGTAAATTTTGATGTGTCCTATGATAACTGTAATGCAGATGCCAATGTTATGGAACAGATCATTTCTGATTTTCAGGCTGATAATGTAGATTTGATGGTAGGTATTGCAACACCTGTAGCAATGCGTATGCAGTCCGCAACAGAAGGAACCGATACACCGGTTGTATTTTCCGCAGTGTCTGATCCTGTAGGAAGCGGTCTTGTAGAGGATCTGGATGCACCTGGAGCAAACATTACAGGTACAAGCGATTATCTGGATACAGCATCCATCATGAAACTGATCCAGGCAGTGAACCCGGATGTAAAGAAAATCGGACTTTTATACGATATCGGACAGGATTCTTCTACAACAGCCATCCAGGAAGCCAAGGATTATCTGGATAAAGAAGGCGTCGAATATGTAGAGCGTACAGGTACCACAACAGATGAGGTACAGCTTGCAGCAGATGCACTGGTGGCAGATGGCGTAGATGCAGTATTCACACCAACTGACAACACAATTATGACAGCAGAGCTTTCTATCTATGAGAAATTCATTGATGCAGGTATCCCACAGTATACAGGAGCTGACTCCTTTGCACTAAATGGTGCATTTGTCGGATATGGTGTTGATTATGCAAACCTTGGACAGAAGACAGCAGATATGATCGCAGACATCCTTATGAATGATGCAGATCCTGCAACAACATCTGTTGAAACTTTTGATAATGGTACTGCAACAGTAAACACAGAAACCTGCGAGGGACTTGGACTTGATCTTGAAACTGTTAAAAAAGATTTCGAGCCGTTATGCACACAGGTAAATGAGATCGTTACAGCAGAGAGCTTTGATGATGTAGAGAAATAATAAGGATATTCGGACAGCATTTTGAATAAATTCAGAATAAGTTCTGGGTTTATGGAATCCATTGTGCCGATTGAAAAGACTGATATATTTTCTGGATTAAAATGAACAGCAGCAGATATTTTCTGTTGCTGTTCATTGAATGTAATAAAATAAATACAAACTGGAGGAAATCATCGTGACTATTGCGACTATACTCTCTCTTGGAGAGACCGCGCTGAAACTTGGCCTGATCTGTTCATTGACAGTTCTTGCCCTGTTTCTCAGTTATTCCATGCTGAATGTCTGTGACCTTTCCACTGATGGCTGTTTTACACTGGGAGCAGCAGTGGGAGCAGCAGTGGCAGTCAGCGGACATCCTTTTTTATCAATTTTTGCAGCTATGGCTGCAGGTATATGCTCGGGCTTTGTGACAGCCATACTTCAGACAAAGCTGGGTGTTGACAGTCTTCTTGCAGGAATTATCGTTAATACGGCTCTTTATTCTGTGAATATTGCAGTGATGGGAGGTTCCTCCCTGATCAATATGAACAGAACAGAGACGGTATTTTCCATGATGAAAGAAACATTGAAAAGTACATCGCTGAAAGGAAGAGGAGATATTGTAGTTGCTTTCATTGCAGTAGCAATTGTGATTGTCTTCCTTGTATTTTTCTTAAGGACAAGACTTGGTCTGGCAATCAGGGCAACAGGAAATAATGCAGATATGGTAAAATCCTCATCTATTAATCCGGTATTTACTACGATTGTAGGTCTCTGTGTTGCCAACTCCTTCACAGCACTTTCCGGATGTCTTCTGTCTCAGTCACAGAAATCTGTAGATATCAATATCGGACAGGGAATGGTTACCATCGCGCTGGCTTCCCTGCTGATCGGTGGTACGATTCTTGGCAGAGGTGGAATTTTCGTGAGAGCTGTTGGCATGGTACTTGGATCTTTTATTTTCCGTCTGGTATATACCGTCGCACTGAGATTCAATATGCCGGCATTTATGCTGAAACTGGTATCTTCTGTGATCGTTGTGCTGGCTATTTCAGGCCCATATTTGAAAAAACAGTGGCCGCAGATTAAGAGAAGAATGACTCACAGGAAGGGAGTACGGTGATTTATGCTGAAGATTGAACATATTTCCAAGACTTTTAATCCGGGTACGGTAAACGAGAAACAGGCCATCAGAGATCTGTCCCTGAATCTGGAGAAGGGCGATTTTGCAACGATCATCGGTTCCAATGGAGCTGGTAAATCCACTCTGTTTAATGCGATCTGTGGAGATTTTCTTACAGATTCCGGTGTGATCATGCTGGATGGACAGGATATTACTTTTATGCCCCAGCATGTACGTGCAAAGACCATCGGCCGCCTGTATCAGGATCCTATGAGAGGAACTGCACCCGGAATGACCATAGAAGAGAATCTGGCGCTTGCAGCAGGAAAAGGCGGATGGCTTTCCCATGTGTCCAGACAGGAGAAAGAGCGATTCCATGAAGAGCTGAAACTTCTGGATATCGGACTTGAGAAACGTACGACTCAGCCGGTAGGACTTCTCTCCGGCGGACAGAGACAGGCGCTGACACTTCTCATGGCAACCATGAATCCGCCCAAGCTTCTGCTTCTGGATGAGCATACAGCAGCCCTTGACCCGGGCACAGCAGAGAAGGTGCTGAATCTTACGAAACGAATTGTAGAGGAACATCAGCTTACCTGTCTGATGATCACCCACAATATGCAGTCAGCCCTTGATCTGGGAAATCGTATTCTGATGATGGATTCCGGAGATATTGTGCTGGATATCCATGAAGAAGAAAAGAAAGGCCTGACAGTGGAAGGACTTCTGGAGAAGTTTAAGACAGGTGCCGGTAAGATGCTGGATAATGACCGTATTCTTCTTTCCGGAGAAAAGTAATTATAAAAATAACATGTAATTGTAAATGAAAGAACCATTATATACAGAAGCTATAGTTGTTGCCTGAAGCATACAGCCATGTTTTCTGATATAATGGTTCTTTTTGTCTGGTAGCGACTCTATTGCTTGCTGTAATTTGCAGAAGGTTCCTACTCTGGTTTGAGTGCGATAAGTTTGCTTCCAGCCGCTGCTGCAATGAAAATCCAGATAAACATTTTAACCGGGAAGCAGAGGAAGAGAAGCATGGTTACTGCCAGTGGCTTTTTCATAATTCCACCCAGAAGTGATGCAGTAACGATTGCAGCTCCAAATACCACATGTCCCCCGTCTGGCCCGCAGGTCAACATTGCCACGCCGTATCCCATACATACTCCGGCAAAGATGACAGGGAAGAAATGTCCTCCCTTTAAACCGAACTGAATACACAGATTTGTCAGCAGGAGCTTAAAAAACGCAATGCCAATAAGTGCCAGCGGCAGATAAGAGGTATAGGTTTTCATAAGTGTTCCCATCTGTTCTTCTCCGGAAAACATAAGTGCAGGTAAGAATGAACCTGCGATTCCAAGGCATAAACCTGCAAAAATCTCTTTGACAACTGCCGGGAATCTGCTGGAAATACTTCCCGTCAGCTTGTGTGTTGCCTGATAGAAGTATGCCAGGATAAGACCGCACAAAATATACAGAATCATAAGCAGATAGTCTTTTCTCTGGATTTCCACCATATCAAAGGATGGAAATCCGGAAAGCCCTGCACCAAAAAGTGCAGATAAACCTGCATAAATACCAGTGCCTGCAGCCAGCGCGATTCCGTAAATAAATAATTTAGAACCCTTTGTTAAGGCTGCAAGGTCTTCCTCAGAGTTTTCTTCTACTTCGAAAATGCCGAACAGAGGTGCATGAAACAGCACACTCATGGAGACTGCGGCACCGATCTGCGAATAATTTCTGGTATTCTGTTTGGCAAACTTAAGGTTGTCTCCGGCCCAGTAGCATAAACCTACGATAATACCGGTAAGTCCGGCTTCGGGACCTACACTGCTTCCTATGAGTAATGGCAGCAGTGCTGCCACCATCATTACAAGCATGTTTTTGTATTCGTATCTTTTTTCTGCTCTGACTTTTTCCATAACGGTTTCCAGATCTTCGGGATAGTCTCCGAATATTTTTCGGAAAATACCGATAATTGCCGCACCGGCTACACAGATAAGAATCGTATAATAGGGAACAGTGGTTTTTCCGGGAAGCCATTTCCACAGAAATTCAGTTCCGACTGCCATTATTTTCAGCAGGATCCATACCAGTGCACCGGCAACAGCACCAATGAGTGCACAGAACAGCCACAATTCAAGCTGATTTTTTAAAGATACGTTTTTGGGGCTTTTTGTGTTATTCATACAGTCATAACCTTTTTGTTAGTTTTCGGTCTTTCCGAAATTGATTCCAAGTACGATCATATTGATACCCTGCATCAAAACAGAAAAAGCGATCATATATCCTGCAGAGATCATGGTAAGTACAGGATGGGTAAATGAAATGATGCTGACAATTACGGATAAAACACCGCACACAATACTCAGGATACCTTTTCCTTTAGATGTTTTATATACCTTTGTGCCGACGGCAATCTGGAAAATACCGTAGATCAGAATGATTGCACCGACCATATAAGCTGCCATTACGTCTGTGATGAACCGCTGAATGCCGCTGAATAATAAGATAATACCTGCAAGTCCTTCCAGAACACCGAGAATACATGCTCCGATTTCTTTCTTTTCTTTGGATAAAGAAAGGATTACAAGTTCAATACCATTTACAAACAGAAGGATTCCCAGGATCCATCCGATGGCAAGAAAAGTTCTCATTGGTCTTACAAGAGTGTAGACTCCTAATAACAATGTTAAAACTCCGGTGATCAAAGTGAGGTATTTTAGTGCTTTATTATCTTTCATACTGTTAAGCTCCTTTCATATTGCAAGTGAAACCGTTTTATACTATACTTCAATTAATTTCAGGCAGTATATTATTTTATTGGAGGACAAGTGCATGAAAAGAATTAAAGTATTAGGCAGTGTGTTAAAACGGACTCGTGCAGATAAAATTATCATTGGTTTTATTGTGTTTATTTTTGCTATCGCAGCAGTGATCCAGCTGGTTGAACCGGACATTAACCGATACGGAGATGCACTGTGGTATTGCTATGCGGTGATCTCCACTGCCGGATTTGGCGATGTGGTTGCGGTTACTTTTATTGGAAAAATGTGTTCCGTTCTTCTGACGATCTATTCGCTTTTTGTAGTTGCCATTGCCACCGGGGTAGTGGTTAATTTCTACACCCAGATGGTGGAATTGCAGCGAAAAGAGACACTTGCCATGTTTATGGATCAGCTGGAAAGACTTCCTGAGCTTTCCAGAGAAGAGCTGGAGAATATTTCCAGAAAAGTGCGCCAGTTTCGGTAGCTGTGGATCTTACTGATTTTTGGAAGAAAGTTCTTCTTCCTGCTTGCTGCGTACCTGCGGGATCAGAGAAGCTGCCAGCTTTCCTTTTCCGCGGTTTCGCAGATACAGAATACCGATGATAGAAAATACTACTGCACCGATAAAGTTTACGATCAGATCTTTCATGGTATCAACAATACCAATATCAAGATAGCCTCCCAGATTCCAGGTCTCGCCGTTAACGACCAGAGACTGAACATCTACATGGATCGGAACATTTGCGCCGGTAGGATTCAGCTTCACAGAGTTGATGGCCGGTACGATCCAGTCTTTCTGCATATCCATTCCAAAAAACCAGTCCATGCTGAATTCAAAGAATTCCCACATAACACCAACAGTCATTGAAAAACAGAATGCAAAAAAAGCTACAAAATACGGTGACATTTTAATGGAAAACCTGTCACTGCGGTTAAAAAGATCGATCAGTGCAAATCCGATGGCAGCCATCAGAAAACCGTTAGTAGTATGTAAAATAGTATCCCAGATTGGAATTTTTACATAAAAGGCATTAATTTCGCCAAGAATTTCTGCTGAAAAGATAAAGATCAGAATCACTGTTTCCAGTCCCGGTGGTATTGTGACATTCAGTTTCCTGTCCAGAAACTGTGGAACCATAAAAAGGATCAATGTCAGGATTCCCAGAAACATATTGTGGTAATTTCCCAGGAAAAACTGACGTACAACAGATAAGATTACCAGGGCGGTAAGTACCATCTGAATCTTTGTTCTGTTCTTTTTCAAACCTGAATTAGCTTTCATTTTTCTTTTCCTCCTTCCTTATTTTATATCCTTATCCTCACTGTTTGTATTTTAACATAAGTGCATCCAAACAACAAGAATTATAGGATAATAAGCTGTTTCTGGGACTCGTGGCAGAATTTTCTGCCGGTTTTCAGACAAAGGAGTTTTTCATATAAATTGGAAGAAAAAACAGTTTCAGATAAAATCTGATTACCTTCACTGTCCAAAAGATTTTGGGCGTCCGCAAGCTTGGTGATAAGAGGAATTCGGCTGTGCTGCTTGATCCGGCTTAGCAGTTCACTGCTTTCTTTGCGGAAACCAAGAACCCTGGCAAAGGGAATCTGTGTCGGTGCAGTGTGGATATTTAATATAATATGAAGCAATGCCCTCTGTATCCTTGTCTGAGTCAGTTCTCTGGTTTTTAAAACAGATACAGATTGGGAAAAGGACAACAGAAGATTCTGTTGATTTATGATCCGCCGGGCGAGATTCTCGGAAACATCCATATAGGAAGAAAGGCTTTCTACATTCTCCTTCATAAGGCAGTAGGAGAGGATAGAGTCCAGAGAATTTTCTGTGAGAAATTCACCGGAGTCCAGCGCCTTTTTGAAAACGTAAAAAGCATCTGGTGGAATCTGGGATGATAATATATTGGCAGTTTTGGTATCCGGATTCCTGACTGGATTATTTATGTCTGAGATTGCCTCTGAATGGCCACCTCCCGGATTCTGAATAAGACTGCGTATAGCAGTTGCAGATGCAAAGAAATCAGTAGATGACTGTAAATCAGGGGAGGAGCTTGCTGAATCTCCTTCAGGGACAGTGGTTTCATGATAGCCCATTCCTTCCCTGCGGATCGTGACAGGGCAGATCCGGCTGTTCAGACGGAGAAGTGCCTTGCAGTATTCGATCCCCAGAATATTATTTGGTGTATTCAGGATCTGTGTGACTTCATTTAACAGAGGAGTAAGTACCCCGTCAAAATCGTCACCATTGAAGTTGCGCGGATTCTTAAAATATTCTGTCAGTGCCTGGCTTCTGGCAGCCGGAAAAGTCAGCCCTTCGCTTAAAAAGCTTTTCAGCAGCTTTTTATATTCTTTAGGTTCTTCTACGAGGATCTCAGCCAGTTCTCGCAGTGCGCTGATCTCCCCGGATTCACTTCCAAAGCAGAGCATATCAACAACACCAAGGCCGTCCAACAGGGAAACACCCCCCATTGCAAAGGCTTCCGCACTTGCCGTAGAGACAGATACCGGCATTTCAAGCACAAGGTCTGCACCGCACCGCAGAGCCATTTCCGCCCGCGCATGCTTGGAGATGAGAGCAGGAGTGCCGCGCTGTACGTAATCTCCACTCATGGCAACGATAACATAATCTGCCTTTAACTTTTCCCTTGCATACCGGATCTGATATTCATGTCCTTTGTGAAAAGGATTATATTCTGCAATAATTCCTGCTGTTTTCATAAATTTACACAGATGCTCCTTTCTGAAATTCTGTAGAGTTCTCTTTTTTAACCATATTGCATCTTAAAAAAAACTTTTTTATGTCATATTCTACCATTCAGATGCTTGAAATACAAGGCTTCAGGAGTTATAATGAAAACAGCGCAGAAAACAGATTACAGTTCACGGAATATATCCGGTGAATGGTAATGATATCTGGTACACAGACATTGTGATATCAGAACTGCTATATGAAAGGAGCCATTTTAATCATGGGATTTATTGACACACTCAAAGAGAGAGCAAAAGCAAACGTAAAAACAATCGTACTTCCGGAGACAGAAGATAAGAGAACTCTGGCAGCTACAGAGAAAATTTTAAAAGAAGGAATTGCAAAGGTTATCCTTGTTGGTAACGAAGAAGCTGTTAAAAAGAGTGCAGCTGAAGACGGATATGACATTTCCGGCGCACAGATCGTAGATCCTGCTACATCAGAGAAAACACAGGGATACATTGACAAGTTAGTAGAATTAAGACAGAAAAAAGGCATGACACCGGATCAGGCTAAAGAGATTCTTCTTAACCAGTATCTGTACTATGGTGTAATGATGGTAAAAATGGGCGATGCAGACGGTATGGTATCCGGTGCATGTCACTCTACAGCTGATACATTAAGACCATGTCTTCAGATCCTGAAAACAAAACCAGGTACAAAACTTGTATCCGCATTCTTCTTAATGGTAGTTCCGAACTGCGAATATGGTGCAAACGGCGCATTTGTATTTGCTGATTCCGGTCTGAACCAGAACCCGACTTCAGAAGAGCTTGCAGCAATCGCAGCATCTTCTGCAGAATCCTTCGAACTTCTTGTTCAGGAGAAACCAATCGTTGCAATGCTTTCACACTCCACTAAAGGCAGTGCAAAACATGCTGACGTAGATAAAGTAGTAGAAGCTACAAAGATTGCAAAAGAGCAGAACCCGGAACTTGCACTTGACGGAGAATTCCAGCTTGATGCAGCTATCGTTCCAAGCGTAGGCGCTTCTAAAGCTCCTGGAAGCGAAGTAGCTGGTAAAGCTAACGTACTTGTATTCCCAGACCTTGATGCAGGTAACATCGGATACAAACTTGTACAGCGTCTTGCAAAAGCAGAAGCTTACGGACCTGTAACCCAGGGTATTGCTAAACCTGTAAATGACCTGTCCCGTGGATGCTCTGCAGACGATATCGTTGGCGTAGTAGCTATCACAGCCGTACAGTGCCAGGCAGACGATAACAAATAAGATTTCAGTCAGACAGTAAAGCGGATTGAGAATTATTTTATTGACTACATAATGTTAAAGGCATCGGAGGAGATATTTCTGATTCTGATGCCTTTGATATCATTACTCATATTTCCCTGGAAATGATGAGAATAATATTATAATATGAAAGGAAAAGCTGACAGAAATATTCGAAGACTTGTGTCAGGATTATGGACAGTATTCGAAATTTGTTGCCGGCAGAATATGAAAATGAACGTATTAGTAATCAACTGTGGAAGTTCATCCCTTAAATATCAGCTGATCAACTCTGATTCAGAAGCAGTTCTTGCAAAAGGTCTCTGCGAGAGAATTGGTATCGATGGAAGATTAGTATATCAGAAAACAGGCTGTGACAAAGAGATCACAGAAGCTGCAATGCCTACACATAAAGAAGCAATCCAGATGGTACTGGATGCCCTCACAAATGATAAAACAGGCGCAATCGGAAGCCTGAAAGAAGTAAATGCTGTTGGACATCGTGTTGTACATGGTGGTGAGAAATTTGCCAAATCTGTAGTGATCACAGATGAAGTAATCTCAGCAGTAGAAGAATGCAATGACCTTGCACCACTTCATAACCCTGCAAACCTGATCGGTATCCGTGTATGCTCCGAGCTTATGCCGGGTGTACCTCAGGTAGCAGTATTCGATACAGCTTTCCATCAGACAATGCCTGCAAAAGCATATCTCTATGGTCTTCCAATCGAATATTACAAGAACTACAAAGTAAGAAGATATGGTTTCCACGGAACATCCCACAGCTTTGTTTCCAAACGTGCTGTTGAATTCCTTGGCCTTGACAAAGATAACTCCAAAGTTATCGTCTGCCACCTTGGAAACGGTTCTTCCATCAGTGCTGTTGTAAACGGTGAGTGTGTTGATACAACAATGGGTCTTACTCCACTTGAAGGTGTTGTTATGGGAACACGTTCCGGTAACATTGATCCTGCTATCATGGAATTCATTGCTAAGAAAGAGAACCTTGACATCGCAGGTATGATGAATGTTCTCAATAAGAAATCCGGTCTTCTTGGATTATCCGGCGGATTATCCAGTGACTTCCGTGACCTGAACGATGCAGCTCAGAGTGGAAACGAAGATGCAGCTAACGCAATCGATGTTCTCTGCTATGGTATCGCTAAATTCGTTGGCGGATATGTTGCAGCTATGAACGGTGTAGATGCCATCGTATTTACAGCAGGTATCGGCGAGAATGCTATTCCTGTACGTGAGAAAGTTGTAAGCTATCTTGGATACCTTGGAGTTACACTTGACAAAGAAGCTAACGGAGTTCGCGGAGAAGAGATCGTTATCTCTACACCGGATTCCAAAGTTAAAGTTGCTGTAATTCCTACAAACGAAGAACTTGCAATCTGCAGAGAGACAGTAGCTCTGGTTTAATTTTCACAGATAATAAAGTGTCTGTTTTGTGTCCAAACGAGAGAAATATAACTGGATAAAAGTTATATTTATATAGAAGGGAAGGGTGCATCTGTCAGGAGCACCCTTCTTTGTGCCCGTAAGGCATGTGGAAATTACCTGATAATAATGCCGCCGGATGATAAAATACTTCGTAAAGGAATATTACTTGACAAAATGTGAAATTTTTCTAATTTATCGTTGACAAAAGCAGAGGCGGTATGTATAATAAAACAAGTGTGGATAGGAGAAAAGTATGCAGATACATTTATCAGATATTTCATCCAGTGAAGGAATGCGTATTCAGAAGACTGCAGAGTTTGGAATGGATACGATCACCTTTCAGTCAGGAAGCTTTCCGGTACTTGCAAAAGAACCCATAGAGCTTACGATCACGAATACAGGTGACAGAAATCTTGAAATCAGAGGAACAGGTAAGATTACCGTAGGTATTCCCTGTGACAGATGTCTGGAAGAGGTTTCAACAGAGATTCCTTTGGAGATTGAGCGAAAACTTGATATGAAGCTTACGGATGAAGACCGTGTGAATGATCTGGACGAAAGTTCTTATCTCACAGGTATGGACCTGGATGTGGACCAGCTGGTCTATCTTGAGGTACTGATGAGCTGGCCTTTGAAGGTTTTATGTAGAGAAGACTGCAAAGGAATCTGTAGCCAGTGCGGGAAAAACCTCAATGACGGTCCCTGTGGATGCGTCGAGGAACCTAAGGATCCCCGTATGGCAGCTATCAGTGATATATTTAGTAAATTTAAGGAGGTGTAACATAATGTCCATCTGTCCGAAGAATAAATCTTCCAAAGCAAGACGCGATAAGAGAAGAGCAAACTGGAAAATGAGCGCTCCGAACCTTGTAAAATGCAGCAAATGTGGCGAACTGATGATGCCGCACAGAGTATGCAAAGCTTGCGGAAGCTACAACAAAAAGGAAATCATTAAAGTTGAAGACTAATTTTTAATGATTGCAAAGTATGGCAGGTTCTCCCGTTTGGGATGCCTGCTTTTTTGTGTATTATTTTATGGATGAGGAAAAAGTAATGAATGAGAGGGAGAAGGTAAATCAGATTACAGAAGGTGTGATCTGGAAACAGCTGCTGTTATTTTTCTTTCCTATTGTATTTGGAACATTTTTTCAGCAGATTTATAATACGGCGGATACTATTGTTGTAGGTCGTTTCGTAGGAAAACAGGCACTTGCTGCAGTTGGAGGTTCTGCCAGTCAGATCGCCAATCTGATCGTTGGCTTTTTTGTAGGGCTTTCCTCAGGGGCGGCAGTTGTGATCTCGCAGTTTTATGGGGCAAAAGATAAGAAGAATCTGAGTAAGGCACTGCATACAGCATTTGCATTCTCCATTGCAGCGGGAATTGTTCTTACTGTAGTGGGGATTTTTCTGACCAGACCTGCATTGCTGCTTATGAAGACACCTGCAGATGTAGTAGAGGACTCTGCAGTGTATCTTCATATTTATTTCGGCGGAATGGTTTTTAACCTGGTTTATAATATGGGAGCAGCCATCCTGCGTGCAGTAGGAGACTCCAAAAGACCACTGTATGTTCTGATCATTACCTGTGTGCTGAACATTATTCTTGATCTGCTGTTTGTGGTTGCGTTTGGCATGGGTGTGACAGGAGTAGCTGTTGCTACAGTTACTTCTCAGGTGATCAGTGCGCTGATTGTAACAGTAATGCTTCTGAAAACCAGAGAGATATATGTGCTGAAGATCAATCAGATCCGTTCTAACAGAAGAATGCTGTTTTCAGTTCTGAGAATCGGTATTCCGGCAGGTCTGGAATCTGTAATGTATAATATTTCCAATATTGTGATACAGGTATTTGTAAATAATCTGGGAACTGACACAGTGGCGGCATGGGGAACTCTTGGGAAAATAGATGCTCTTTTCTGGATGGTGATCAATGCATTTGCGATTTCCATTACTACCTTTGTGGGACAGAATTTCGGAGCCGGTAAATATCACCGTATGCGGAAAAGTGTGAGTGTCTGCATGATCATGAGTATGGCCAGTTCTGCGGTGCTGATCATTTTGATGTATTCATTTGCTCCCTGGATTTATCGTCTGTTTACCACAGACAGCGCAGTGGTTGTCCATGGTGTTCATATGAGTCGTTTTTTACTGCCGTCCTATTTCATTTATGTGATCATAGGAATCCTGTCCGGAGCGCTGAGGGGTACCGGGAAGGTTCTTGTGCCTATGCTTCTTACCTGCGGCGGTGTGTGTTCTTTGAGAATCCTGTGGCTTTTTACAGCCGGCCAGATATACCCGGGAATTAATACGATCATGCTCAGTTATCCGGTTTCATGGAGCATTACGGCAGTATTGTTTATTGTATATTATTTTATGAAATTTCCAGGAAAGAAAAAGGAGAATTAACCATTTTTCATGAAATAATGCAGTTTATCCTATGTCTGTTGCCGAAATCCGCCAGATAAGGTAAGCTAAGAACAAAGGAAATTGAGAATAAAGATAACGGATTGAGCAGTAATGTAAAATGAAAGTATGAAAAAAGCATGAGAAAACAGAAAATAACAGTTCTGATTTTAATGATAACTCTGTGCCTGACTGGCATATGGGGAATGAAAAAAAATACCACAGTATGGGGCGCGGTGATCCGGGTAAATGATGTGATCGTACCTCATGATATTCCTGCAGTAGCTGTAGAAATAAATAAAAGTAGCGAACTGATTACTGAGAAACTGTCTCGGGTTTTCTATACAGTTTATACAGACACAGATACACTGCATATTCCGGTGTTCTGGGATGTTTCGTCTGTAAATATGAAACTGGCAGGCGTTTACACAATGAAAGGTGTACTGAAGCTTCCGCCTGAGTATGCTTTTGATGAGAGTAAAAGTCTGAAGGTACAGACAACTGTTTCTGTGCAGTACCCGGACAAACCGGATATTAATATATATTACAGGCTGACTGCGGCAGGAATCTATATATTTCCCTGGTTGAAGCAGGAAAATTTTGACTCCATGGAAGCTTATCTGAAGAAAGAAAGCGGACAGTGGATCAACCTCACTGAGGAGGGCTTTGCTCTCTGTGAAGAGGAGGGGCTGTATGTATCTAACCAGAGTATGGTTGTGGGTAATACCTATTCCCTGCTGGTAACCTATGATAATGGAAAGAAGCAGACCAATACTCTGCGGTTTCAATACCAAAAAGACGGCAGTCTTAAAATTTACGGTTATCAGCACAATCTGCTTGGAAATACACAGAAGCCTGGAAAAATCATCTGTTCTTATGATACCGGAGATGAGAAATATCTCAGCAGATGTGCTGCCTATGCAGTAAAAACGGGGGGAAGCCTGAAGCAGATTGAGAAAGAATTGAAGGAGAATGTCAGACTGAGGGTCAGTACTGCTGAAACATTTGAAAATACAGCCGAGAATCCGGAACTGATTCTGGAATCTTCCTGGGATCTGAGCCGGGTGAATAGGGAAAAACAAGGCGTGTACAAGGTAACCGGATCATTTGTGATCCCAGAGGGATATGAAGTATCTGACAGCCTGACGCTGCCAGAGGCATATGCATATCTTTCTGTACAGAAAAAAGGAGAACCACAGATTAATACCTACAGCATGCCGATGGTAGACCTGCTGGAATTTCCTATGCTGCTGGATGGATTTTCTGCAGAAGAACGCCGGAACATACAGGTTTACCTCTCTGAGAATGAGGGAAATTACCGGAAAATTGATGATGACTTGGTGGAAGTGACTTCTGATGGAATTCAGATTTATTACAGAGAGATATTAAAGAAAGGACAGAACTACCAGATCTGTGCTGTCTATGAGAAAGGGAGCACAGGAATTTATTCTTTTTCCTATAATGATGCGTTTATTGTCAATGAATACTGGCATGAGCGAAATTTTTCGGACAGAGAGGAAAAAGATCTTCCTGACATTGTGCAGAAAGCACCTGCTTCGTCAGAAGTAGTACAGGAAGAAAAGAAAGAGAATCTGAATACGGGAAGTGCCGGATATTATTATGGTGACTCTTACGGAACAGACAATAATACAGACGGACAGAATAGCAGCAGTAACAAAGCTTCTGATGCAAAATCTGCTGAAATATCGGATACAGAGAATTTCGTGACAGAGTTAAGCACCGACACCATTACTGCAGTCAGTGGAAAGAGAATGCTTCTTATGATCCAACAGAATGGAAGTGCAAGGTTTGAGAAACAGGGAATCTCTGTGACATTTTCTCCGGATACAGTGAATGGATGGAAGATCAATGCAGAGGATGAAATCCAGATAGGAATCGAGAAAACGTCAGAAACTGCATTTTCTCTGCGGATTTTTGTCAGAGGTGAGAAAGTGACAGAGATTCCTGGAACAGTGGTGGAATTTCAGGCATCTGTGTTTGGCGGAATCCAGTTACCTGAAACAGTAAAAGCGGAGGATGTGCAGGGAAATCAATATGCAGTGAATTATCAGGAAAAACAAAATGTTCTCCGTATGGAGATCAACCAGACAGGGGATTATTTTTTGACAGATGGAGAGTCGGAAAATATCGGGGACCAGACGGTTGAGGACAGCGTGGAAGCTATTTCAGACGGAGAAGATATAGGTTTTACAGAAGAGCCAATGCCAGAGGAGGAAACGGAGCAAAAGACAGAGCAGAAAACAGAGAATTCCGCCAAACAGTTTCTGATGATAATACTTACATTACCGGCAGTATGTATCCTGGTGGCTGCCATTATTTTTGCAATTCGTAAAAAACGCAGATAAGCGACAGTGGAAAGGCAAACAAAGCACCTGAAAACAGAAGGAGGTGTCAGCAATGAAGAAGAACTGGAAATATTCATTACTACTTATAGTAGCTGTATTTGCATTGACTATGGGCATATTCTTTCTGTTTTACCGCTTTGATAACAAATATACGGCCAGGGGGGACCAGGCCATTCAGGGAATCCTCTATGTGCCTGATGATGATTCTGTGCATTATCTTGCCAGGGAATGGGAATATTATCCGGATGTATTGCTGACACCGCAGGAAATAAAGGAACAGAAGGAGGACTACTACAGCCGTTATGTTTCCATTGGCGAGTACGGTGGAATGGACCTGGGCGACAAAAATAAATCTCCTTTTGGAAGTGGTACCTATCGGATGACCCTGGTGCTTCCTGAAAAAGAAAAACAATATGCTATTGGCCTGACAGAGATTTTTTCTGCTTACAAGCTGTATATTAATGGGGAATTGATGGGGCAGATGGGAAATCCGGATCCGGACAATTACCAGGAGCAGATTCAGAACAGGGTATTTACCTTTGAGGGAAAAGGAACTGCAGAGATTGTGATCGCAGTGACAGACAAACATTCGGTGTCATCGGGAATTCAGTATGTGCCGGTTTTGGCTTCTCCTTTTAAAGTGAATATTATCCGCGGGTTGTCACTTATGATTGCTGTGGTATTTATGGCTTTTACATTTTTTGTCCTGATTTTTTCAGTGTATATGTATATGCGAACTAAAAAAGTGGAGTTTGGACTTTTTGCCCTGCTTTGTATCTGTGTGCTGGGATATGGTTCTTATCCGATCCTGCATTCCTTTGTTGCAGTAAAAGTACAGCCTTGTTATGGAATGGAGGCATTGTTCTATTATCTGATGTTTGCCGGTGTTATGCTGGTACAACAGAAGATCCTGGGAGGTGAGGAAAGGATTCCGGAAATTCTTGCAGGTGTGGCCGCCACAGCCGGAGTGATGGTTTTTGTGGCAGAAATGCTGTGCAGCAGAGCCCAGTCTGCAACAGGGCTGTATCTGATCTCTAAGCTTACAGAGATTTTGAAGTGGGCAGCAGCCGGTTATCTGCTTTTCAGAAGTGTAAAGGAGATAAAACAGAAGTACAGTAATGTACTTTTAGTGGGAATTGTTGTTTATGCAGCGTCTCTGGCAGCAGACAGGATATGGAGATTATATGAGCCGATCATTGGCGGGTGGTTTACGGAAATTGGTGCAGCAGTGCTTGTAGCCAGTGTGGGACTGACTCTGTGGATGGATCTTGCCAATGCTTACAGATTTCAGCTTACCTATAGAGAATACAGCCGTCAGATGGAACAGAAACTGCAGATACAGAAACAGAATTATGAGGAACTTACAGAAAAGATGGATGAGATCAGCAGGATGCGCCATGATATGAGACACCATCTGCGCACCATCATGTCTTACACCCAGCAGGGAAAATATCAGGAGATGATGGAATACCTGCAGGAGTATGCATCCGTTATAACAGAAGGGGAAAAGCTAATCTGTTATTGCAGAAACATGGCCGTAGATGCAGTGATCCATTTTTATGCAGGAGAACTGAGAGAGAAAGGGATTCCTTTTGAATGTGATATGATGCTGCCGCAGAATATTGGCATTTCAGATACAGATCTGTGCAAAATATATGGAAATCTTCTGGAAAATGCCGTAGATGCAGTAAAAGATCTGCTACCGGAAAATAAGCCTTATGTAAAGATGCTTACAAAGGTTAAGAACAGGAAGCTTCTGATAGAGATTTCAAATCCATATTCCAATGAAATCCAGCGAAGAGAAAAAGTTTTTTATTCAACAAAGCATGAAGGCTTTGGAATCGGAACAGCGTCTGTAGCAGAAGTGGTACAACGAATGGGCGGATATGTAGTTTTTAATACAGAAGAGGGTATTTTTAAAGTAAATATCTTTCTGCCGGTGAAAACAGTACAGTAAATAAATAGTTACTGCCCGGAGGGGAAGAGGCATATCGGAAATACTTATTTATCAGAGTCTGAAGAGAATAAGTATTCCAGATATGCTTTTTTTATTGCGTTGGAGCCACGCTTGCGTACAGTAACAAGCTCCTGATTGTCCATCACAAAGCCTTCATCTGTGGATTTCTCGATGTGATCCATATTTACGATATAGCCTCTGTAACAGGAGAGAAAACATTTCATTCCCTCCAGAAGCTCTTCGAATTTCTGGAAGGTTATGTAGGAGCGTATAATGCCTGCATCTGTGGTATGTACCTGAACTGCATTGCGGTAGGTATCCACGTACAGGATGCTCCTGACAGGGATCTTTACAGGGGTACGGTCGGAGATCAGCTCTATATATCTGGAATTCTGCGACTGCCTGAACTGGATTGTTGAGAGGATCCGGCAAAGCTTCTCCGGGTCAAAGGGCTTCAGCAGATAGTAGGATGCCTGTACATCATAGCTTTCCACAGCAAAGGAATCACTGCTTGAAATAAAAATCAGAGCAGCTGTATCCCTGGCTTCGCGGAGCTTTCTGGCTGCATCCATACCGGTCATACTGCCCATATAAATATCCATAATGATCAGGTCGTAAAATCCGGGTATGTATTTAGTAAAAAAAGCTTCTGCGCTGGAATACAAATGGATGTCTGCGGATGTGTTCTGGGATTCATAATAAGAAGAAATGACAGATTTTACCTGACGCAGATCTTCCTTTGAATCGTCAAGGATTGCAATATTCAAAAGGAGTACCTCCTAAATTAACTTAAACATAATTTGTATTTTAGCGTATTTTCATGAGTTATTCAAGTACGGATTCCTTACTGAAAGCAAGTAATACCATAAGTATTTATTCATTTTTCCATATTTCATGAAAAATGTCATTTAATCCCATGTATCTTGAAAATAAGACTGAAATTTTTTATAGTAAGAACATAGAAATTCAGTTTAGAAAAATGTACACACATTTTAAGAAAGGAATGGTAAAAAATATGAAAAACTGGAAAAAAATAATGGCAGGTCTTTGTGCTGCTACAATGGTAAGCTCTATGGTTGTTCCGGTATGGGCAGCAGAGGAGACTACAGAAGAAGCAGCAGATGACGGAGATGTCGCGGATGTATCAGAGGCAATGTTAGGACTCTGGAAGGACAGCGCAGGAGATATCTACGGATTCTACAAAGATAATTCGTTTTTTGGTCAGTGGAAGGATGAAGAGCAGGATGTTCTTGGTGTATATGCCCTGAGTTCAGACGGAGAATATACAGCTCTGGTAATGCAGTTCGCAAATGACGACGGCACGTATGATGATGAAAATATGGTAACTTATCTGGTGCAGGCAAATGAGGAAGAGAATCTTCTGGAACTTTATGATCCGGACAGTCTGGACCTGACTGCAACCCTGGAGCCTTATGAGGCAGACGGTGATGAGTCGGATTACAATCAGACTTATCAGGATATGGGTGATATCCTGACAGAGTGTTATTCCGGCGAAACAGAAGCGGGTGAGACTTTTATTTATGCAGCTAATGAGGATGGAACTTTCTGCTCAGTACTTGTGATCGATCAGGATGATAACTATGTAAGCTTTGTTGGTGAAGGTACTTTTGATGAAGAGAATGGTACTGTGACGATTACTGATGAAGTTTCTGAGATGGCACTTACTTTTGGCGTGGCAGTGAATGATGATGATACACTGACACTGGATATGGGTGATCTTGGAAGTGCCACTGTACAGGAAGCTACGCTGGCAGTTGCCGTTCAGGGACTGAAGTATGCAGTTGAGAATGGAACTGAGATGAACTAAGCAATTCTTTTTCAGGAACAAAAATATGTGATTTTGAGGATACTCCTCTTCGGATAGATTTATTCGGAGGGGAGTGTTTTTTCTGTGCCGGGGGTTTTAGAATGGCTGGGAAGATGGTATAATGAGGAGCGAATTCTATAGTTTTTGTGGAAGTGTTACAGATGAGCAGAAACAGACAGGAAGCGAAAATTACGAGAGAGGTTTGAATTTATGAATATTCTGAATATAGAGCATGTTTCTAAGGTGTTTGGTGAGAAGGTGGTGCTGGATGATGTTTCCTACGGGGTGCATCAGGGAGATAAGATTGGGATCATCGGGATTAATGGGACCGGGAAGTCTACGATTCTGAAGATCATCGGCGGTCTGGAGGAGCCGGATGAGGGGCAGGTGATCACTCAAAATGGTCTGAGAATCACGTATCTTCCGCAGATGCCGGAGTTTCCGCAGGGAGCTTCTGTCCTGGATTATGTGGCAGAAGGAAAGTGGCAGAAGGACTGGAGTACTGAGAGCGAGGCAAGGAATGTTCTGAATAAGCTGGGAATTACAGACCATGAGGAGAAGATCGATCATTTATCCGGGGGACAGAAGAAAAGGGTGGCACTGGCAAGGACTCTGGTGAATCCCTGTGATGTGCTGCTTCTGGACGAGCCTACCAACCATCTGGATAATGAGATGGTGACCTGGCTGGAGGACTTTCTGAGAAGTTTTAAGGGCGTTGTGATTATGGTTACTCATGACAGATATTTCCTCGACAGGGTTACTAATAAGATTCTGGAGATTTCCCATGGCGGCCTTTATGCTTATGAGGCTAATTACTCGAAGTTTCTGGAACTGAAGGCAGAGCGTGAGGAGATGGAGCTTGCCAGTGAGAGGAAGAGACAGAGCGTACTCCGCATGGAACTGGAGTGGGCAAAGCGTGGATGCAGAGCCAGAAGTACCAAGCAGCGGGCACGTCTGGAACGCCTGGAGGCACTGAAGAACGGAAAGGCTCCGGTGCGTGATGCGAATGTGGAGCTGGATTCTGTTGAGACACGTATGGGAAAGAAGACAATCGAACTTCACCATATCAGCAAGAGTTTTGGTGAGAAGAAGATCCTGGATGATTTTAATTATATTGTGCTGCGCAATCAGCGTCTTGGGATTATTGGTCCTAATGGGTGCGGAAAGTCAACACTCATCAAGATTATTGATGGGATGATACAGCCGGATGCAGGAGAAGTGGAAATTGGAGAAACCATTCGCATAGGGTATTTTGCACAGGAAGTGCCGGATATGGATACCAATCAGCGTGTGATCGATTATATCCGCGACGTGGCAGAGTATATTCCGACCAGAGACGGGAAGATTTCCGCAACAATGATGCTGGAGAGGTTTCTTTTTGATTCTGCCATGCAGTATGCACCCATTGCCAAATTGTCAGGTGGTGAGAAGAGGCGTCTGTATCTGCTGAAGGTTCTGATGGAGGCGCCGAATGTGCTTCTTCTGGATGAGCCAAGTAATGATCTGGATATTCCTACACTGACCATTCTGGAGGATTATCTGGATTCTTTTGCAGGGATTGTGATCGCAGTGTCTCATGACAGGTATTTTCTGGATAATATTGTGGACAGGATTTTTGCTTTTGAGGGGAATGGACATCTGACCCAGTATGAGGGCGGATATACGGATTATACAGAGGCGCTGGCGAGAAAAGGCGGGGCAGTATCTGAAGGACAGAGCACTGCAGTTGGTGCGGAAAAGAAGAAGTCGGCTCAGGCAGACTGGAAGCAGAATCGTCCCCAGAAGCTGAAATTTACCTATAAAGAGCAGAGGGAATTTGAAACCATCGATGATGATATTGCAGCGCTGGAGGAACTGCTGGAGAAGCTGGATAAGGATATGGAGGCCAATGCCACCAATTCTGTGAAGCTTCGTGAGATCATGGAGCAGAAGGAGAAGGCACAGGCAGATCTGGATGAGAAGATGGACAGGTGGGTTTATCTGAATGATCTGGCGGAGCGAATCGAAGCACAAAAAAGTGAAAAGTGATTTTTTTCAGATGCTATTGACTTTGCAGAGGGTTCTTTAGTATGATACAGATTATGGAAGATTGCAGGAGCTGCTTTGCAGCGGGGCAATTTGCGGATGCCGGGTCAGTAACAGAAAATATCTTTTGATTCTGACATCTGTAAGTGAACAGTAAGTGAACAGGAGATATAAAAATATGGCAGAACAGGTCAGAGTTGTAGTGGACGCAATGGGCGGGGATAATGCCCCGGCAGAACCTGTCAGAGCTGCAGTGGAAGCTGTAACAGAGAGACAGGACATAAAAGTAATTCTTACAGGAAAACAGGAAGTGATAGATAAGGAACTGGCGAAATATTCCGGATATCCGAAGAACCAGATCCAGGTTGTCAATGCATCCCAGGTGATCGAGACAGCAGAACCCCCTGTTTTTGCGATCCGTAAGAAAAAAGATTCATCAATCGTAGTAGGTTTGAATATGGTTAAGAAACAGGAGGCAGATGCCTTTGTTTCATCAGGAAGTACAGGAGCTGTTCTTGTTGGCGGACAGGTACTGGTAGGCAGAAGTAAAGGTGTGGAGAGGCCGCCTCTTGCACCGTTGATCCCTACCACGAAGGGTGTTTCCCTTCTGATTGATTGTGGTGCCAATGTGGATGCACGTCCATCGCATCTGGTGCAGTTTGCGAAGATGGGCTCTATTTATATGGAGAACGTAGTTGGTATTAAAAATCCAAAAGTTGCCATTGTAAATAACGGGGCGGAAGAGGAGAAGGGAAATGCACTTGTAAAAGAAACTTTCCCTCTTCTGAAAGAATGCAAAAGCATTAATTTCATCGGAAGTATAGAAGCCAGAGATATTCCGGCAGGATATGCGGATGTGGTCGTATGCGAAGCATTTGTGGGAAATGTGATCCTTAAATTATATGAGGGAGTTGGTTCTGCCCTGATCCAGAAGATCAAAGAAGGAATGATGACCAGCACAAGAAGTAAGATCGGTGCACTTCTGGTAAAGCCTGCACTGAAAGAAACTCTGAAATCCTTTGATGCAACGGAATATGGCGGAGCACCGCTTCTGGGGCTTAAAGGACTTGTGGTAAAGACGCATGGAAGTGCCAAAGCCATTGAGATCAAACATGGTATTTTCCAGTGTGTACAGTTTAAACAGGAGAAGATCAACGAGAAGATCGCAGAGCGTATCCTGGAGGATCAGGAAGTACTGAAGTCCGGAGCAGAATAGAGCAGGACAGGAACAGAAACAGGAAGGAGGGTTGAAGATGGAACTGGAGAAAATAAAAGCTATCATAGCAGAGGTTCTGAATATTGATGCAGATTCGATCACAGAAGACACTACATTTGTAGATGATCTTGGTGCAGACTCTCTTGATATTTTTCAGATTATTATGGGGATTGAAGAGGAGTATGACATTGAGCTGGATAATGAATCTGTCGAACAGATTCAGACAGTCGGTGATGCTGTTGAAGCAATTCGGACAATTAAATAAAAATGTAACTGTCCGGCAGTCTGAAATTTGACAGGAGCATAGTACAGGCGCACTGAGCAGTTGCAAAAAATGATGTCGCAGGGTTGTCATATGACAGCCCTGCGCATATGGAGAGGGTTAGAGGAATGAATAGAAAGACAGAAGAATTAGAAGAAATCATAGGATATCATTTTAAAAATAAACATTATCTTACACAGGCACTGACTCACAGTTCCTATGCAAATGAGAAGAAGCTGGGGAAGCTGGGCAGCAATGAGAGACTGGAGTTTCTGGGAGATGCTGTGCTGGAGCTGATCAGCAGTGATTATCTGTATGCAAGATTTACCCAGATACCGGAGGGAGAGCTGACAAAGAAGAGAGCCAGCCTGGTGTGTGAGCCAAGCCTTGCCTATTGTGCAAGAGAATTCGGACTGCCACAGTTTCTGTTGCTTGGAAAGGGCGAGGATATGACAGGCGGAAGAAACAGGGATTCTATCGTCTCTGATGCAACAGAGGCTTTACTGGGAGCTATCTATCTGGATGGTGGTTTTGCTAATGCAAAGGAGTTTGTGCTGAATTTTATCCTGAATGATATTGAACATAAACAGCTCTTTTATGATAGCAAGACCATCCTGCAGGAAATCGTGCAGGAAAACGGAACACAGCCGGTGGAATATATTCTGACAAAAGAAGAAGGCCCGGATCATAACAAAAACTTTACTGTGGAGGCAAGAGTAAACGGAAAAGTGATGGGACAGGGAAGCGGTCATACAAAGAAAGCAGCAGAACAGGCCGCAGCATACCAGGCGATTCGTGTACTCAGAAAATAAACAGGAGAATTATGTATTTAAAGAATATAGAGGTACAGGGATTTAAGTCTTTCGCCCAAAAGATCAATTTTGAATTTCATAACGGGATCACCGGTATTGTAGGTCCGAACGGAAGTGGAAAGAGCAATGTCGGTGATGCGGTGAGATGGGTGCTGGGTGAACAGAGTGCCAGGTCTCTGCGAGGAGGAAATATGCAGGATGTTATTTTCTCCGGTACAGAGACAAGAAAACCCCTGGGTTATGCATCGGTGGCGATCACATTGGATAATTCAGACCATAAGCTTCCGGTTGATTTTAACGAGGTTACGGTTACCAGAAGGCTTTACCGTTCAGGAGAGAGTGAATATAAGATCAACGGAAGTGCCTGCAGACTGAAAGATATCAATGAGATGTTTTATGATACAGGTATCGGTAAAGAAGGATATTCCATTATCGGACAGGGACAGATCGACAGGATCCTAAGCGGTAAACCGGAAGAGAGAAGAGAGCTTTTTGATGAGGCAGCAGGTATTGTTAAATTTAAGAGAAGAAAGAATACCACTATCAAAAAACTGGAGGAAGAACGCCAGAACCTGGTCAGAGTGACAGATATCCTCTCGGAGCTTACCAGACAGCTGGAACCACTGGAGAAACAGTCAGAGACAGCAAGAGTTTATCTTTCCAAAAGAGAGACGCTTAAGGAACTGGATGTGAATATGTTCCTGATGGAGTATGCTGCTGCAGCCAAAGAACTCAAGGAACTGGAAGAAAAGAACATAATTGCGCAGAATCAGCTGAAGGATACCCAGAGTTCCTATGACCGGACCAAGGTGGAATATGAACGTCTGGAACAGGAGCTGGAAGATTTAAATTCCAAAATGGATGCACTTCGCATTTCCGGTCAGGAGCAGGCAATCCGTAAACAACAGCTGGAAGGCCAGATCAATGTATTAAATGAGCAGATACTGGCAGGGACACAGAATGAAGAGCATTATAAGGGACGTATCCAGACAATTGAGGCTGAACTTTCAGTAAGAACAGATTCAAAGAAGAAACTTGAAGAAGAAAAAACGGATATTTATGCACAGTTAAAGGCTGTCCGTAAGAAACTTTCTGAGGAAGAAGAGAAATTAAGGACAGCGCAGGAGAATATGGAAGCCTGTACTCTCGAAGTGGAGAATGGCAAAAATGAGATCATTGAAATTCTGAACAGCCGCGCCAATGTCAAGGGTAAAGCCCAGAGATTTGATGCAATGATGGAACAGGCAGAAATCCGTAAGGCAGAGATTAGCCAGCGTATTCTCAGACTGAAGAGTGAAGAGGAAGAACAGCAGACCATTCTGACTACAGCCCGGAAACAGTATGATGAGATTACATCCCAGATTGAAAATGCCAATGAGGAATGTGAACATCTGAATCTGAGTGTGATGAAGATTCAGGAAAAGCTGAAGGAACAGAACACAAAGCTGGAAGCAGAACAGACAGCCTATCACAGAGAGGCATCCCGGCTGGATTCTCTCAGAAATATCGCGGAGCGCTATGATGGATACGGAAACAGTATCCGGAGAGTTATGGAACAAAAAGAACGTGTTCCGGGAATCCAGGGTGTTGTCGCAGATCTGATCCAGGTAAACAAAGATTATGAGATCGCTATCGAGACAGCTCTTGGTGGGAGCATTCAGAATATTGTTACAGATAATGAGCAGACTGCCAAAACCATGATCGAATTTCTGAAAAAGAATCGTTATGGACGTGCGACCTTTCTTCCCATGAGCAGCATAAGTCCCAGAGGTGAGTTTACACCGAAAGAAGCACTGAAAGAGCCGGGCGTTGTGGGGATTGCCAGCGAACTGGTGTCCGTAGCTTCTCAGTATCAGCAGATCACGAAATTCCTTCTTGGAAGAGTGCTGGTAGTTGATAACATTGATCATGCCATTGCAATAGGAAAAAAATACAGACACAGTCTGAGAATGGTCACAACAGAGGGTGAATCCTTAAGCCCGGGAGGTTCCATGACCGGCGGTGCCTTCAGAAACAACAGCAATCTGCTTGGAAGGCGGCGTGAAATAGAGGAACTGGAAACAAAAGTAAATCAGCTGAAGCAGAATCTGACCGAAATGCAGAATGCTGTTGAGGAAAATAAAAATCAGAGAAACAGGCTTCGTGATGCCATTGCAGGATTTCAGGAAAAACTCCGTCAGAAATATATAGAACAGAATACTGCCAGAATGAATATCAAACAGCAGGAAAAGAAAGCTGAGGAGATCCGAAGCGGATATGCGCAGATCAACAGAGATCAGGCAGAGATCAAACGCCAGGTCATGGAAATCCGGCAGGATCATGACCGGATTGCCAGGGAACTGGAGAATTCAAAGCAGGATGAGAAAGAACTGGAGAGTTTTATTGAGGCAAAGCAGTCAGAACTGGATGAATGGAAAGAAGAAGAGAAGAAAATCACCCGGGAGTTAGAAGAAATCCGTCTTCAGTCATCCGCTCTTGAACAGAAAGAGAAATTTGACCAGGAAAACCTGAGCCGTCTGAAAGCAGAAATCACAGCTTTTATGACTGAGAAAGAGGATATTTATCAGTCTCTTGCTCACAGCAGTGAAGAGATGGAAAAGAAGCAGGAGATGATTACTCAGCTGAAAAAAGAGTCGGAAGAGTCTGTCCTTCATGAAGAACAGGCACAGATGCAGCTGAAAAATCTGCAGAAGGAGAAAGAGAGCAGAACTTCTCAGCATAAAGATTTTTTTGAGAAAAGAGATTATCTGTCCGGTCAGATCGGACTTCTGGATAAGGAATGTTACCGTCTGCAGGGACAGATGGACAAGCTGGAGGAGAACAGGGAAGAGCGGATTGCCTATATGTGGTCCGAGTATGAGATCACCCCCAATAATGCCGTTTCCTACAGAAAAGAGGAACTTACTGATCTTTCGCAGATGAAGCGACAGGCAGCTCAGATTAAAGATGATATCAGAAAGCTGGGACCTGTAAATGTAAATGCTATTGAGGATTATAAGGAACTTCTGGAAAGACACACCTTTCTGTCCGGCCAGTATGAGGATTTGGTCACAGCGGAGAAAACTCTGGAACAGATCATTCAGGAGCTGGATGAGGGAATGCGGAAACAGTTTTCTGAGAAATTTGGCGAGATCCAGAAGGAATTTGACAAGGCATTTAAGGAATTGTTCGGAGGCGGAAAAGGAACTCTGGAGCTGGATGAAGAGGCAGATATCCTGGAGGCAGGAATTAAGATTATTTCCCAGCCGCCGGGAAAGAAACTGCAGAATATGATGCAGCTTTCCGGTGGGGAAAAAGCTCTGACAGCTATCGCACTTCTTTTCGCGATCCAGAATCTGAAGCCGTCACCGTTCTGTCTGCTGGATGAGATCGAGGCAGCGCTGGACGATTCCAATGTTGGGCGATTTGCCGGATATTTACAGAAGTTGACGAAAAACACACAATTTATTATAATAACCCATAGACGTGGAACTATGAACGCCGCAGACCGGCTTTATGGTATTACCATGCAGGAAAAAGGGGTATCCACACTGGTTTCCGTCGATCTGGTGGAGAATCAGCTTACCCAGTAACAGGAGGAGTTTCACATGGCAGAAGAAAAGAAAGGTTTTTTTAAACGATTAGTCAGTGGACTGGCAAAGACCAGAGACAATATCGTAGCCGGATTTGACAGTATTTTCAGTGGTTTTTCCAGTATTGATGAAGATTTTTATGAAGAGCTGGAAGAGATTCTGATCATGGGTGATATCGGGATCAATGCGACCACTTCTATTATTGAGAATTTAAAGAAAGAAGTTTCCGAACGTCATATTAAGGAACCGATGGAATGTAAACAGCTTCTGATCAATGAGATCAAGGATCAGATGCGTGTGGACAGCACAGAGTATGAATTTGAGAACCGCAAATCCGTAGTCTTGGTGATCGGTGTCAATGGTGTCGGAAAAACCACTTCAGTAGGAAAGCTTGCAGGAAAATTAAAAGACCAGGGCAAGAAGGTTATCCTTGCAGCAGCCGATACTTTCCGCGCAGCAGCAGGAGAGCAGCTTACTGAGTGGGCGAACCGCGCAGGTGTGGAGATCATCGGCGGACAGGCGGGAGCAGATCCTGCATCTGTTATCTATGATGCGGTGGCTGCAGCCAAAGCAAGAAATGCAGACGTACTTCTCTGCGATACAGCAGGACGTCTTCATAATAAAAAGAACCTTATGGAAGAACTCCGCAAGATTTACAGGATCCTGGAGAGGGAGTATCCGGATGCATATCTGGAGACACTGGTAGTGCTGGATGGTACCACCGGACAGAATGCCCTTGCACAGGCGAGACAATTTGCGGAGGTCGCAAATGTCAGCGGTATTATCCTTACCAAGCTGGACGGAACTGCGAAGGGAGGTATTGCAGTTGCCATCCAGTCTGAACTGGATATTCCGGTGAAGTACATTGGCGTAGGAGAAAGTATTGACGATCTTCAGAAATTCGATGCAGATGCATTTGTAAATGCGTTGTTTGATGTAGACCATAAAGAAAACCCGGACGCTCAAGATTAGGATGTATTTTCGGAGTCAAAACAAGTACAAAAAGATTCCGGGAGTACATTTAGGACAAAATGGAGGAAAAAACAATGCTTACTTTAGAGAGTTTTGAACAGGCATCAGAGATCGTAAAACAGGTCACACAGGAAACAAAGCTGATCAAGAGCAGCTATTTCAGTGAACTTACAGGAAATAAGGTTTATTTAAAACCGGAGAATATGCAGCGTACAGGTGCATATAAGGTTCGTGGTGCCTATTATAAGATCAGCACTCTTTCCGATGAAGAGAGAAATAAAGGTCTGATCACAGCATCCGCCGGAAATCATGCACAGGGTGTTGCCTATGCTGCGCATAAATATGGTGTGAAGGCAGTGATCGTTATGCCTACCACAACTCCGCTGATCAAGGTTGAGAGAACAAAGAGTTACGGTGCAGAGGTTATCCTGCATGGTGATGTATATGATGAGGCATGTGCACATGCACTGGAACTTGCTGAGAAAGAGGGATATACCTTTATCCATCCTTTCGATGATCCGGCAGTTGCCACAGGGCAGGGTACCATTGCAATGGAGATCGTTCAGGAGCTTCCGCTTGTTGATTATATTCTGGTTCCAATCGGTGGAGGCGGACTTGCAACAGGTGTTTCCACACTTGCGAAGCTGTTAAATCCACATATCAAAGTCATTGGTGTGGAACCGGCAGGGGCTGCCTGCATGAAGGCTTCTCTGAAGAAGGGTGAGGTTGTGACTCTTCCGCACGTAAATACGATTGCTGACGGTACTGCCGTACAGACACCCGGAAAGAAAATCTTCCCGTATATCCAGAAGAATCTGGACGATATCATCACTATCGAGGATGATGAACTGATTGTTGCTTTCCTTGACATGGTTGAGAACCATAAGATGATCGTAGAGAATTCCGGTCTTCTGACAGTGGCAGCGCTTCGTCATCTGGATGTGAAGGGAAAGAAGATTGTTTCTATCTTAAGCGGTGGAAACATGGATGTTATTACCATGTCTTCTGTTGTTCAGCATGGTCTGATCCAGAGAGACAGAATCTTCACAGTATCTGTGCTCATTCCGGATAAGCCGGGTGAACTGGTACGTGTGGCAAGCGTGATCGCCAGGGCGCAGGGCAATGTTATCAAGCTGGATCATAACCAGTTTGTAAGCACGAACAGAAATGCGGCGGTGGAACTTAAGATCACATTGGAGGCTTTTGGCACAGATCATAAGAATGAGATTGTTAAAGCTCTCGAAGATGCAGGATGCAGACCAAAGGTGATCCGTCCAAGTCTGTGATTGTCTCAGAGTAGCATCTGCCATGTAAATAAATGAGATGGGAGCCCTGGTGTTCAGTATATGGATGCCGGGGCTTTTTGATGAGATTTTTAAGAAGTGTATCGGAAAAAATAAATTTGTGTTGTCAAGAGAAAATGCTTGACAGCACATTGGAAATAGGTTAATATAGTCAAGGTGATTACAGATGGAGAAGTTTGTAGAGCAAGGTTATTTATATGATTTTTATGGAGAACTTCTGACAGAGAGACAGCAGCAGGTTTATGAGAGCGTGGTGCTGGAGGATTACTCGCTGAGTGAAGTCGCAGAGGATCTGGGCATCAGCAGACAGGGTGTGCATGATATGATCAAGAGATGCAACAAGACCCTTGAAGAGTATGAACAGAAGCTTCATCTTGTAGAGAAATTCCTGAATATACGGGCACAGGTAAAGCAGATTCGTGTACTTGCCCGGGAATATCATTCCGATGAAATTGTAAATATTTCCAATGAGATTTTAGAGGAGTTATAACATATGGCATTTGAAAGCTTGACAGATAAACTGCAGAATGTATTTAAGAAGTTGCGAAGCAAGGGCCGCCTGACAGAGGAGGACGTTAAGCTTGCCCTTAAGGAAGTAAAGATGGCTCTGTTAGAGGCAGACGTAAACTTTAAGGTTGTGAAGCAGTTTACTAAATCTGTACAGGAGCAGGCAATCGGACAGGACGTTATGAGCGGTCTGAATCCGGGTCAGATGGTGATCAAGATTGTTAATGATGAACTTGTGAAATTAATGGGAAGTGAGACAACAGATCTGCCTCTTCGCCCGGGAAATGAGATCACAGTGTTCATGATGGCAGGTCTGCAGGGTGCAGGTAAGACCACCACAGTTGCGAAGCTTGCAGGCAAGCTGAAATCCAAAGGTAAGAAACCTCTTTTAGTAGCCTGCGATGTTTACCGTCCGGCGGCTATCACACAGCTGCAGGTCAACGGCGAGAAACAGGGCGTGGAAGTATTTTCCATGGGAGATAAGCAGAAGCCTGTGGATATTGCGAAAGCAGCCATAGAGCATGCGAAGGCAAATCAGCAGAATGTCGTACTTATCGATACAGCCGGTCGTCTTCATGTTGATGAAGATATGATGCAGGAACTTGCAGATATCAAGGCGAACATTCAGGTAGATGCAACCATCCTCATTGTAGATGCGATGACCGGACAGGATGCGGTAAATGTGGCAAGCACATTTGCTGATAAAGTAGGAATCGACGGTGTCATTCTTACCAAGATGGATGGTGATACCCGAGGCGGTGCAGCCCTTTCTATCAAGGCAGTAACCGGTAAGCCTATTCTGTATGTAGGTATGGGCGAGAAACTTTCTGATCTGGAACAGTTCTATCCGGAACGTATGGCTTCCAGAATCCTTGGTATGGGTGATGTCATGAGCCTGATCGAGAAAGCAGAAGCTTCCATCGATAAAGAACAGGCGCAGGACATGCAGAAGAAGTTAAAGAAAATGGACTTTGACTTCAACGATTACCTTACCAGTATGGAACAGATGAACAAGATGGGCGGTATCGGCAGTATCCTGAATATGCTTCCAGGTATGGGCGGTAAGATGAAGGATATTGAGGGAATGATCGATGAGAAAGCCATGGACAGAACCAAGTCAATTATCCTTTCCATGACACCTCAGGAGAGAAGTAATCCGTCAATACTGAACATTTCCAGAAAGAACCGTATTGCCAGAGGTGCAGGAGTAGATGTCTCTGAAGTAAACCGTCTGGTGAAACAGTTTGAGCAGAGCAAGAAGATGATGAAACAGATGCCTGGTCTTATGGGCGGAAAAGCCGGTAAGCGCAGTGGTGGATTTAAACTTCCGTTCGGACTGTAATTGAGAAGTTAGCGAAGCGGATAACGCTTTGACATAAAAGTTACTGTTTCATAGCTGAACAGTAATATAACATAAGAAAACAATATATTTTATTTAATGGAGGAAAAGAAACAATGGCAGTTAAAATCAGATTAAGAAGAATGGGACAGAAGAAAGCACCTTTTTATAGAATCGTAGTTGCAGATTCTCGTTGCAAACGTGATGGAAGATGTATCGAAGAAATCGGAACATACGATCCAAACCTTGAGCCAAGCGCTGTAACAGTTGATGAAGAAGCAGCTAAAAAATGGCTTGCAGCAGGAGCTCAGCCTACAGATGTTGTAGCAAAAATCCTCAAAGATGCCGGAATTGAAAAATAATTCAGATATACCAGGATAAGGTATTTCTGCAGCGTCCGTAGGGGACGGGTCAGGGAGGTATGTAATGAAAGAATTAGTGGAAGTAATTGCAAAATCTCTTGTTGAAAATCCGGATGAAGTAGTTGTTACTGAGACAGAAAAGGAAGACGCGATCATCGTTGAACTGAAAGTCGGACCTGCTGACATGGGCAAGGTTATCGGACGGCAGGGAAGAATTGCGAAAGCGATCCGAACTGTGGTAAAAGCAGCTTCTTCAAAAAGCAGCAAAAAAGTGATTGTAGATATTCTGCAATGAAAATAAGGGTCAGGAGCTGTGGAACATCCCATGGCTCCTGATTTGGGTTTAAGCGGATTTGGAATATGGATCAGCATTCGCTGTGAGCAGGCATAAAAGCAGAATGCAAATGACGTATGATATGAAAATTATAGGAGTCAGCAGATGGAAGATTTATTAAAAGTTGGTGTGATCACTACGACACACGGAATACGCGGGGAAGTAAAAGTATATCCTACCACAGATGCAGACAGATTTCTGGATCTGGAATATGTTCTGCTTGACACAGGCAGAGAGAAAAGAAAGCTTGAAATAGAGAATGTTAAGTATTTCAAGAACCTTGTAATCCTGAAATTCAGGGGAATTGATAATATTAATGATATAGAGATGTATAAAAAAAGAGAACTCTGGATCCCGAGAGAAGAAGCACAGGAGCTGGAAGAAGATGAATATTACATTGCAGACCTGATCGGTATGGATGTAGTTCTCGAAGACGGAAGCAAATTTGGAACTCTGAAAGATGTAATGGAAACAGGCGCTAATGATGTCTATGTAGTAGAGGATGCCAAAGGCGAAGAAATTCTGCTCCCTGCTATCAGGGAATGTATCCTTGATGTGGATGTGGAGAAGAATGTAATGACCATTCATCTGATGAAAGGATTAATATAAATGAATTTTCATGTTTTAACCCTGTTTCCGGAGATGATTGAAAATGGCATGAATACCAGCATTACCGGACGTGCGATCACAAAAGGTCTCCTCACACTGGAGGCAGTGAACATTCGTGATTATGCATTCAATAAGCACCAGAAAGTGGATGATTATACCTATGGCGGCGGTGCCGGAATGCTGATGCAGGCAGAACCGGTTTACCTTGCTTATGAGGCGATTGCAAACCGTACGGCAAAAAAGCCAAGAGTTGTATATCTGACTCCTCAGGGGCAGGTATTTAACCAGGCTATGGCCAGAGAAATGGCGCAGGAAGAGGATCTGGTATTCCTTTGTGGACACTATGAGGGAATTGATGAGCGTGTTCTGGAGGAAATCGTCACAGATTACGTATCTATCGGAGATTACGTGCTTACAGGCGGCGAACTTCCTGCAATGGTCATGATGGATTCCATTTCAAGAATGGTTCCGGGTGTACTGAACAATCAGGAGTCCGGTGAGACAGAATCCTTTGCAGGAAACCTTCTGGAGTATCCGCAGTACAGCCGTCCGGAAGAGTGGCATGGCAAAAAGGTACCGGAGGTTCTTATGTCCGGTCATCACGCAAACATAGAAAAGTGGCGCAGAGAGCAGTCAATTTACCGCACGGCAAAAAGACGCCCGGATCTTCTTAAGAAAGCTGATCTGACAAACAAAGAATGGAACTATGTGCGCCAGTTAAGGAAACAGTGGAAGGAAGAAGAGGAGCAGATAAAATGAAAACATCAGATTTTTATTATGACCTTCCTCAGGAACTGATCGCTCAGGATCCTCTGGAGGACAGAAGTTCATCCAGACTGATGCATCTGTCTTTAAAAGATGGCAGCATTGAGCATCGCCATTTCACAGATGTTCTGGATTATATGGAAGAGGGAGACTGCCTGGTCATCAACGATACAAAGGTAATCCCTGCCCGGTTATACGGACATAAAGAAGAGACAGGAGCACTGATCGAGATCCTGCTTCTGAAGCGAAGAGAGAATGATATCTGGGAGTGTCTGGTAAAACCCGGAAAGAAGGCACGCCCGGGTGCTAAGATCACATTTGGAAATGGTATTTTAAAAGGTGAGATCATTGATGTGGTGGACGAGGGAAACCGTCTGATCCAGTTCCATTATGAAGGAATCTTTGAAGAAATCCTGGATCAGCTTGGCGAAATGCCTCTGCCGCCTTATATTACACATAAACTGAAAGATAAGAACCGTTATCAGACAGTTTATGCAAAGAACGAAGGCTCCGCAGCAGCACCGACAGCAGGATTGCACTTTACTAAAGAGCTTCTTGAAAAAGTAAAGGAAAAAGGTGTCAATATCGCTCATGTGACTCTTCATGTAGGTCTCGGAACTTTCCGCCCTGTCAAAGTAGATGACGTGGAAAGCCACCATATGCATTCCGAATTCTACATAGTAGAGGAGGATCAGGCAAAGCTGATCAATGACACAAAGAAGGCAGGTAAACGTGTAATAGCAGTAGGAACCACAAGCTGCAGAACACTGGAATCTGCAACAGGAGAAGATGGAATTCTGAAATCCGGAAGCGGATGGACAGAGATCTTTATCTATCCGGGCTATCATTTCAAAATGATTGATGCCCTGATTACAAACTTCCACCTGCCGGAATCCACACTTGTGATGTTGGTGTCTGCGCTGGCAGGCAAGGAGAATATCATGCATGCCTATGAGACTGCAGTGCAGGAAAAGTACAGATTTTTCTCTTTTGGAGATGCCATGATTCTGATATGACACCGTTTTCTAACATTTGTTAGATACCATAAAACATAGAAAGCCGGGAGCGATTTCCCGGCTTTTGGCATTTAGAACCAATTACTTGTCTTTATATATGAATCTATGAGTTAGCCCATTTTTGAATGTAATAGCAGTAATCTTTCCGTCGGCTGTGTAGATGGAGTCGAGAATAGTTTCCATATATGCTTTTAAAATATCTGGATCCACAGTGCTGACCAGTTTTTTGAAATAGATATATTTTTTATTTTTTAATTCTTTTTGAATCAGTAAATGACTGGCTTGCTTAATAAATTCCTCATCTGAAAGGAAGGAGGCTTGATCTTGCGTCATAAGCCCCAATTGCCTGTTGATATTATCTAAATGAGATGAGATTTCACTTTTCCGAATGATAAAATCTTTTTCCGACATGGAAGTCTCAGAATATAAATAAAGGTCCTGTAAACGCTGGAGTGCTCGCTCCTGCTTTTCTTTTTCTTTTCTGAGTTTTAAAAGTTCCGGATCAACAGCTGCCTTTTTCTTTCGTGGGTTCTTGACTGAAAAAATATAAGATCTGTCAGAACCATATCTTGACAGGAGATTAAAAAAGCTATTAAGCCCATTTTCTTCAACAGAAGATACTTCGGAGAAAACAGATCCGGATAAAAGAGCAGCGTTCAATTCATCTGGCGTATTTATTGTAGAAAATGTTTTCTTGGCGTTGAGCATATTCAGAATGTAATTGATAACGAATTCACCTATGACGATATCATTTACAGTAGGATTATTACATTTTTTAGTGTTGCGTCTTAAAGGACAACCGTAGTTTGAAGTACGATATCCATCAACATGAAGTCTGCCAGGGGTAGACACCATCTTACTGCCGCATTTATCACAATACATAATTCCTTGGAAGATATGTGTTTTTGTAGAAAGATGAACCCTTCCTGGAAGATTGTCCATATTTCGTTTGTTAGATTTCATAATACTTCTCATTGCTTGATGCTCTTCCAGTGTAAATATTGCCGGATGGTGATTTTGAATCATAACCCATTCTTCTTCCGGGTTGATTGTTCTGCTTTCTACTCCTTTGTATCGATTATATCGGTAGATTCCTGCATAAAAAGGGCTTGAGGCGATGATCCATACTGAATGAGGGGACCAGCTTACCCCAGCTCGTGTTTTATATCCTTTTTCGTTCAAAGCTCTGCTGACATAAGCAAGTGACCGATTAAGCAGATAAAGATCTTTTAATTCACGGCAAATGGAGGCTTCGTCTTCACGTATGAAAAAGACTTTTTCTTTAGGATCATAACTATATCCAAAAGGAATGCGTCCACCGTTCCATTGACCACTGTTAGCTCTTGATATCATAGTTGCTGTTACTCGCTCAGATGTCATGTTTCTTTCCAGCTCGGCAAAAACCAATATGATTTTCAACATGGCTTCTCCGATTGCAGTTGAGGTATCAAATTGTTCGTTCTTACTTACAAAGGTTACACGTAGCGAACGCAGCTCCTCATACATTTCCGCAAAGTCCAATAGATTTCTGGATACCCTGTCTATTTTCCAAACCAGAACATGAGTGAATTCGCCCTTTCGGATTCTCCCCATCATATTCTGAAATGCTGGTCTGTCTGTATTTTTTCCAGAATACCCTGCATCTTCAAAAATTTCATAATTATCGGTTCCGAGGATGAGCTGGCAGTATGCAATTAAATCCTTTTTCTGCATGGGGATAGAGTCTTTGTCTACCTGATGAATGGTAGAAACTCGAATATATATAGCGACTTTTGTTTCGCGTACAGACGGAGTGTTGCCGATTAGATTAGTTCTCTTTCGTGCCATATGGATGCTCCTTTGTTGGAATATATGTAATATCTGTTTGACAAAAAGTATATGAATAGATATAATGTACTTAACAAGAGAACCGTTGGTCAGTGCACACCTGACCGCCGGATAGAGTAGTAACTAAAAAATAGCGCCTTACTTTACCAGAGCAGGGGCGCTATTTTTTATGCATTAAATTGATAACAAGAGTTACAACTGCACAAAGCATAATTACAAAGGTAAAAAGATCTCCATATGTAACCATCAGCACCAGCCTCCTTTCACATAAGTGTCCAGCGGCTGACATAACACCCCAACGGTTCCCCAGTTAAATATACTATTCTGTTTTTTCTTCTTCCATCTTCTCCATCATTCCCAAAAAGATACGTTTTCCCTTCTTGGATAACTGACGGTACCGCAGGATGATATCCTGTTCGTCTTCTGAAGCAATGGCACAGCTGTATTCAGAATTCCCTACTAAATAATCTATGGAAGTATCAAGGGCTTTAGAGAGCCTGCCGGCAACATCTATCCCTGGGATAACTGTTCCTGTCATGATATCCTCAAAGGAATCTTCGGAAATTTCTGATTTAGTGATCAGATCGGACGGGTTCAGCTGCAACTGATCCATCCGGTCTTTTATTTTTGCAGAAAGAGCAGGAGCTTCTTTTTGCTCTGTTGTAGAATATTTTTCAGTGGTCCGGCCAAGAAGATAATCTGCCGGCACGCCGAAATATTTTGCACACTGATTAACCAGTTCGGTGGATGGCTTGGTGTAGCCTCTCTCAATATTCGAGATTACCTGGGCAGAAACTCCTACAGCTTTTCCCAACTCAGACTGGCGTAGACCTGATTCAGTGCGGAGAGATTTGATTCGTTTTTGTATATTCATATAAAACCTTCAATTAGTTGATTGATTCATATTCATATCCATTTTCAGTTACTGAAATGTTACCAATAGTTTCAGTAACACTTCCTTCATTATTAATTTTTCCGTATGTTCCTAGTCCAGTAAAAGAGCCGGCGAAACAAATCCCCGTACCATCATCACAGATGATAGAAAACCAATTGTAACCGCTATCCTTTACTTTGGCATTAAGAAAATTGCCATAGCCTTTTTCCGAAATTTGTTTCAATACCTCCTTTGGAATGGTAATGAATGCGCGTTGACCAATTATTTGCGTATTAGAACCATTATATACATCGGCAGTCATTACGACAGCATTCATCAATCGTTGATCATTTTCATTATCAGAAGTTGCAGGAACCGTTTCTGATATTTCGGTAGATGTTTGATTTTCTGGTGTAACATTTTTATATTCTGATAATTGTTCTTTTAATTCTTGATTTTCGGTTTCAAGACTTTCAATTTTTTTGTTTAACTCATCAATTTTTTGCTGCAATTTAGAGGATGAAACGGAAACTGAATTTCCATTAGAATCTTTCATAAATACCTCTTTTTTTATACATAAAGGATATGCAGGTGCATTTTCAGATGCAAATACGCCAAAAACAGTATTTAAATAATCAAAATCCTCAATTCCGTAATCTGTAAATTCTTGTTCTTGAAAGCCAAATTTAACAACTCCCTTTTTACCAGAATTTATCGTATTGCAAGACATCCCCATAGAAATTTGAAAACCATCCACATCAGAATTATCCAAGGTGAATATTATAGAATCTGAAGATTTATTATCAATCATTATTTCTATGTTATAATAACCGTTTTCGTAAAAGGTACGTTGTATTTTGGCAGAATAGTCTTTGCCGTCATATATGTCAGGAGTTAAATTGTCTTCAGTTATATTTATGACGGAGCTATCTTCTGACGCAGAAGAAGATTCGTCTTTGGCAAATATATATATGGAAGAACTATTATTTGCAAACAATAAGGAACAGCAAGACAGAAATATAATAATACTTTTCTTTTTCATAGTTTATTTTCCTTTCCTGCTTCGGTACCACTCGAAGCTTATTATTTTGCTTGTTTATGAATCATTTTAGTAGGAAGAGCTTCTTCGCGCCTCTGCTCTTTTAATAACTTTTTCATATCGCCGATAATAATGTCTCGATTATCCTCATTTAATTCGAGAAATACATTTAAAAATTTTTGAGCAATTTCATCAAGAGGATTACCATAAGTTTGTTCTTCGAATTCTGGACCGCCTATAATATATTCATCCGAGACACCATAAAAATCAGCTATTGTATATATGTCAGAACGAAAAAGACTTGAATCGGTATAATAACCAGAAAGAATTTCTGTTTTTAACAAAGGTTTTAAATCTTCTATATTTTTACGAGAATGAGCAGCTAGTTTGGAAATTCTATTCGAAATATCACGGCATTCGATGAGTTGTTTTGTAGTAGAAGCATCATTACCTAAAAGATAATCTGTTGTAACACCGAATATAGAAGCTATATTTGCCAGAGTATCATTGTTAGGACTAGATACTCCATTTTCCCAGCTACTAACTGTTTGCTTTATTACCCCCAATTTACTTCCCAATTCTGATTGAGTTAAATGGTTTTGCTTCCGCAATTCCTTAATTCTTTTTCCAAGCATAATATAACCTCCTGATGAAATTATAGTCCAAAAAAAGTGGACATACAATAAAAAAAAGAAAAGTCCAAAAATAATTGACAAAAGCATTGACAATCCATAAATAATGGATTATTATAAAAATGTCCATAAATATTGGACAGAAAGGAGAGAAATTTTGATGGCAACAACGCTGAATGTATCGCAAAGAGTAAAAGATGCCCGTTGTGATGCCGATTTAACACAGACAGAACTTGGACGAAAGATAGGAAAGTCCAAGCAATGGGTATCGGAACTTGAACGAGGAAATATTCGTTTGAGTTATGAAATGGCAGTAGTTATTTCCAAGGTATGCAATAAATCCACCGATTTTTTTTGTACCTAAAGTCCATTTTAAATAGACTTTATATTAATTATATAATGTGGAGGAAAAAAATAAATGCCTAAGTTTGCTACAAAAGCGGCCGACAATATGTTTTGTCAGGCACGATACGAGGCGGCAAAGTTCAATGAACGGTTAAGTAGCCGCGAAGGAGCTGCTGAGGAACTTGGTGTTGACCGGACAAGGCTTGCACGAATAGAACTTGGCAGTGTTACCCCTTATCCAGAGGAAGTGCTTCTGATGGCGGATATCTATAGAGCTCCTGAATTAAAAGGTAATTATTGCCGGGAAATGTGCCCTCTGGGAAAAGGAATGCCAAAGATCGAGAATCAGGATATTGATAGGATTGCACTCAGGGCGTTGTGCTCATTCCGGAAGATCAACGAAGCCAAAGAACTCCTGCTGGATATTACGGCAGATGGAGTTATTACAGAGGATGAAAAGCCAGATTTAGAGAAAATCATAAACACCTTGAATGAGGTTAATGAGGTAACTCAAAATTTGAAAAACTGGATTGAAAAATCTTTGAAATGAGGGGAGGAGGTTTAATGCAGAAGAAATTATCTCCCTGGTGCAAGAAAGCCAAGATAGCAATGATTCAGAATGATATCTCTGTTAATGATCTGGCCGAAGAACTTGGCTGTTCCAGATGCTATCTTTCGTCAACTTTAAATGGAAAGAATACCAGCATAGAAATCAGAAGAAGAATCAGCGATTATCTTAATATTTCGGATTCAGATAATTAAAAGGAAGTGTTTTGATGGACCTTAAAGAAAAATTAAAAGAAATATTAAAAAAGAACTATGGAATTACATCAGACGCAGAGCTTCTGGAGGAACTGAACAATATGGAAAGTGTTGATCTTGGAATTTTTGTAACACAGATTGATACAGAGAAGACAGCATAGATAAAGGAGGTGCGAAATTGCTTACAACAGAAGATATGAAGAAATATCATACAACAGCTGAGAGAATTTTAAATGCGCTGGATAACAGTTCGGTACCGATCAGCTGGCATGAAATGGACAGATGCGCATTACAGAGCGCTATCGCCAAAGAATTGATCTTAATTGATAAGGAGGCAAGATAATGGATGTACGCAAAGTGCAAGATATGCGAAAGAATGTGGAACATCAGTACATTACAGAAGATTCCAAAACACGGATATATCTGTCCGTGGTGCGAGAATTTAATGAGAAGGAGTATGAGGAATATTCCAAAAAAAAGAAAAGAGCGAAAATAAAAAAGAGAATTCGCTTCTTGAAAAGGTCGATGGTTTACATCGTTCCTACAGCAGTCAGCCTTATCTTCTTCGGATATCTGAGCGATATGCTTTGCACAATAAGGGGAAGCGCAGAACTCGGATCCGAATGGATAGCAATCCCGCTCATGTGGGTGTGGGTATACGCATTGACCAGATTCGCTGTAGGAGATGCATATTAAAAGCCCCAGATGCTTAAAGGAGATATGAAGTGTAGACGGCACTCATAAATCCGCATCCGAGGCTTTTGGGTCAGAACTTTAAAAAACAGGTTGGGCCTCATTTTTTAAAGAACACCGTCATTTTATCACAGATTTAGGAGGTAATCAAGTACATGCAGGAAATTTCAGGAAGCTTATCAGAGGTTATAAGAGCATACAGTGATCATAATTTGCTTGTCCCTGCGGCAACAGATGTGCAACTGAATCCTTTCTATAAATATCATGTAGAGGAAGTTGCAGTTGATCTGAGCGAAAATAGTGGCGACATTTTTAAAGTTGGTTCTGTTAAAACTGGAAAAACAGATAGCAAAGGAAATGATATCTGGCAGGATACATATTCATTATCCAAACCACTTCTTAACAAATTAGCTATGGCAGCTGGTATTCAGTTTAATCCACATCAGACATACGGTAGACGAATTGATAGTATCACATATCGAGCTCAGGCACAGGGAGCAATGAGAAAAGCGGATGGGACTTACAGATCGGAAGTCGACCAGAAAGAAATCTGTCTTGAGGATGAAGAAGATAAGTATCGTACAGAATTTTCTGATAAGACGGTTAAGGGGATTACAGACAAGAAAGCGGCAAATGCAGCGGCAGAAATATTTAAAGGAAGCTGGGTTGATACGAAAGATAAATGGGGAAAGAAAGTTAAAGCTTATGTTATCGACGAAGCAGATAGAGAACGATATGTTGAACGTTCGGTAAAAGTAAATATGGCTTTATTAAAGAAGGCATGGGCCGAAAAAGCAATGACAGGAGCAAAACTCAGAGTCATCAGAGCATTGCTTGGGACAAAAGGCTCTTACACAAAGGATGAATTAAAAAAGAATTTCGCGATTCCAACAGTAATATTCTCTCCGGATTATTCAGATCCACAGGTCCGGCAGGCAATGCTGATGCAGGGTATGAATTCTGTAAACAATATGTTCGGAATGCCTCAGATTGAGGTTAAGAATGTAGATTTTGCCACAGATAGCAATATTATCGATGAAGGTGACTTGGACAATCCGGCGTTTACTTCGGAACTTCCGGATGAAGATATGGGCGAAATTCAACAGGAAGCATTTGCCCAGCCCGAACAGGAAGAGCCGAATGAACCGGATCCGCAACCAGAGGAAGACAGAACTGCAGATTTTCAGTGCTCCAGATGCGGTACGATCATAAATGAAAAGGTTTATGAGTATTCAATCAATAAATTTGGTGAACCATTGTGTATCAAATGCCAGAGAGGAGGCGGACGCAGATGAAAATATTACATACAGCTGACTGGCATATTGGCCAGTTCAAAGGTCCTGTAGTGGACGGGGTAAATCTCCGTTCACAGGATACAGTAAATTGTCTTAATTATATGATTAAGGTTGCAGAAGAAGAGAAACCAGACATTGTTTGCGTTTCTGGTGATGTTTTCCATCAGGAGCAGATAGGTCCGGTAAGATATTCGGACGAAATGATTGTTGCAACAGACACGATCACAAAATTGGCAGGTGTTGCGAAAGCAGTAATCGTAATGAGAGGAACGCCGAATCATGATGGAGGTGGACAATTCAGAGTTTTGAGCAAGATGTTTGCAAATACTGGAAATGTACATATAGTAACATCGCCAACTGTACTCCGTACGCCATATGCTGATATAGCCTGCATTCCGGGATTTGATAAGCAGGAGTTCAGATCAAGATTCCCTGGTCTGTCTGCAGATGAAGAAAACGAAGCATGGACAAGCTATATATCCAGTATGGTAATGGGGCTTCGAGCTGAATGCCATAATACATCTATCCTGATGGCGCATTATACCGTACCTGGTTGCAACATGGAATCCGGTCAGACTTCATTCTTTACAAATTTTGAACCGGTTATTCCGAGAGAAGCATTGGAAGCTGCTGGCTATGAAGCAGTGCTTCTGGGACACATACATAGACCACAGCAGATCAACGGATTGCATAACGTGTATTACTCTGGCGCTATTAATGCCATGAATTTTAATGATGAGCATCAGAACAGAGGATTTTATATTCATGAGTTCATGGGTGGGGAGATGACATCATCTCAGTTCTGTGGAACACCTTATCGCAGATTCAAAACCATAGATTGGGACACGAATCAGGTAAGTGATTATATCGGAAACAGGGATGCATATGCATTGGTTACGAATATCAGCAGGGATATTTCAGACATGATTGTAAGAGTGAAATATAGTTGCACCAGTGAACAGAAAAAACTGTTGAATATCCCGTTACTGCAAAAGGATTTGTATGATTGGGGAGCCTTTTATGTGTCGGATATTGAGGCAGAAAATGCTATTGATGTTACGAACAGAGGATTACTATCAGAGGAAAGCGACCCGACTTTAAATCTCAAGAAGTATCTGGAAGAAAAATGCTTCAAGAATCCGGATAAGATCGTAGAACTGGCAGAACCGATTATTGCGGAAGCGATGAAACAGAGTACAACTGCAGAGATACACGGAGTATTCCGACCGATTTCAATAGCTGTCCGCAATTACAGAAATTATAAAGAAGAAAGATTTGATTTTGCTGATATATCTTTCTGTACGATCAACGGTGTAAATGGAGCAGGAAAGAGCAGCTTATTCATGGATGCGATTGTTGACTGTCTGTTTGAAGAAACTCGAGAGGGAGACAACAAGGCGTGGATCCGCGGTACAGAAGATGCAAGAAGCGGTTCTATAGAATTTGTATTTGACATTGGAGATAAGAGATTCAGGGTCGTACGTACCAGAACTAAGTCAGGAAAACCGACGTTGAACCTATCTCAGTATGAAGAAAATGAATGGCGAAACATTTCAAAGGAGCGAATTGCTGATACTCAGGCAGAGATAGAGAAGCTTCTCGGTATGGACAGTATGACATTCCGAAGTTGCGCTTTAATCATGCAGGATCAGTACGGATTATTCTTGCAGGCTAAAAAGGACGAACGTATGGCAATACTTGCGAAACTGCTTGGTCTTGGAATCTATGGAGTTATGGAACTGGATTCAAAAAAGAAACTCTCCGAACAGAGAAAAGAGCTGGCCTCGAAAAAAGAAGCTGTCCGAATTAAAATGGATTTTATCAAATCCAAAGGAGATCCGGAATCTGAATTGCAGAAAGCAGAGGAAGATATTCATCAGCTTAATAAAGAGATTGAGGATTTAAGCGATACTCAAGGACAGTTACTGAATAAACATGCTCAGATTGCAAAAGCAGAGCAGGAGTGCCGCAAAGCTTCGGAAGAATTGGATGATTGTCATAAGAGACGCAGCTCCATTTCAGATGAAATCTCAAGTAAGACGCAGATTTTAGAAAACTGTAATGTCGCATTGGAATCAGCGAATGAGGTCAGAAAAAAAGCCGCCGAATATAAACAGTTGTCCGAACAGATTATAGAGCTGGAGAAAGACGTTCTTAATCATGACAACGCAAAAAGAAATCTTGCCGGGTATAATGCTGACATCCAGAATTGCCAGAATATCATAAACGATGCAAAGCGTCGAAATAACGACATTGCGAATCTTATTGAACAGCTTAAAGCAGAACTTCCGGATAATTTGGAAGAAAAACTGACGGAGCTGGCTCAGGTGAGGACACAATGCGAGAAATTACAGGAAAAAAGATATCTGACTTCTGTTGCGGAGCAGGAACTGCAACAGATAAGAGCAACGTATTCTCAGCGTATATCAGAAGCAGAGAACAGGCGGAAATATCGTTTGGACAGAATTTCCGAGATAAGACAGCAGGAGGAATTTATGAAGAATTCCGGTTGCCCTGATATAGATGGAGCAAGCTGCAGGTTTCTCGCAAAAGCAATCGATGATGTAAAGAGTTTACCAGAAGAAGCAGACCATCTGGAAAAATGCGAGGAAGAAATAGCAGCATTGAGGACCAAACGAGACGAAGAAATATCCAAAAAACAGGATGAAATTTGTATTATCGGATATGATGCTGAAAAATTAGATCTTTTGACAGTAAAAGCAAGTACGCTTGTGAAATATGAAAACTTGAAAAAGGATGCCGAGAAAAAGAAACTTGAAATCGCCCGTTTAGAGACAGAAAATGACACCAACAGTAAAACAATAGGGCAGTGTGAAGAAAGCCTCTTAGAGCTCAATATAAAGGCCCAGAAAGCAACTGATATTGTTGATGCGTTATCTGATTCCGTTATTAAGCATGATGATGCTGTATGTAAAAGAAATTCAGTAGCACATTTCGCGGAGCAGGAAAAGGAACTTCCGGTGTATGAAGAGAGAAAGCAGCATATTGATAAGAGACTTACTGAATTATATCAGGAGCGGAGCAAGGAAGATGCCAACGAACTTGTTTTATATAACAATCTTCGTGAAGCGGAAATAGAACTGAAAGAACTAAGAAAAGATATTGAAGGCAGTGAGGCTCTTGAAGAAGTTGAGAGAAGATTAAAATCTGCAAAAGAAACTCTGGAAAAAGCGCAGATCCAAAAAGGCGTACTGACACAGAGAGTTGAAGATGTTGAGGCAATGCGTTCTGAAATAGCTCTTTTGAATAAAGGTATTGCTGTTGCAGCTGAGAAAGCTGATTGCTACGAGGCTTTGAAACAGGCATTTTCACAGGATGGCGTTCCGCATCAGATCATCCGAAATATTATTCCTCACATTACTGATACTGCAAACAATATCCTTGGATCTATGACAGGCGGAACTATGGGAGTGGAATTTGTGATGGAACGTACCATAAAAGGTAAAGACGGTGACAGAGCTACCCTGGACGTACTGATCAATGAGTACGGAAAGACAACTCTCCCATATGCTTCGAAATCCGGAGGGGAAAAGGTAAAGGCTTCACTTGCTATTATCCTTGCATTGTCTGAGATTAAAGCAACGTCCGCAGGTATCCAGCTCGGAATGCTGTTTATAGACGAACCTCCATTTCTCGACGATGATGGAACTCAGGCCTATGTAGATGCTCTGGAAACAATCAGACAGAGGTATCCAGATGTGAAAATTATGGCAATAACCCATGATGATGCTATGAAAGCTCGATTCAATCAGTCCGTAACCGTAATTAAAACAGAAGACGGCTCTAAGGTCATTTACTAAGGAGGCGTATATGGGAAAAAGATACTATTGGCTTAAGCTGCCGGATGATTTCTTCCGGCAGAAGCCGATCAAAAAACTCCGCAGAATTGCCGGAGGCGATACATACACAATTATCTATCTCAAGATGTTGCTGGTATCTCTGAAAAATGAGGGAAAACTCTTCTTCGATGGAGTAGAAGAGAATTTTACAGAAGAGATTGCACTTGAACTTGATGAAGAAGAGGAAAACGTAAAAGTCACAGTCCAGTTTCTTATGGCTCAGGGACTCCTGCAACTGATAGACGAAAGCGAATATGAGCTTACAGAGTGTTCCAGAATGGTGGGATCTGAAAGCGCAAGTGCTGAAAGAATGAGACGTCTTAGAGATAAAAAAACGTCACAATGTGACATTGGTGTGACGCAACAGTTACACCTCAGTGACGTAGAGAAAGAGATAGAGATAGAGAAAGATAAAGATAAAGAGATAGAGAATAAATACATTTGCCCGGAGGTGAACTCCGGACAGCCGCAACCGAAGGTGGAGATAGAGCCAGTTACGGAGAGCAGGACGAAGGTGGAGATAGAGCCATCCTGTTCAAAGGCTGAGTTGAAGGTAGAGACAGAGCCGGCTCAGGCGGATGTAGTTATTAAATTGCCGTTGATCAATGGGGATGATTACCTGGTGACAAAAGAATATGTCAAAGAGCTTAAAGAATTATATCCGGCAGTTGATGTTGAACAGGCATTGCGTAATATGCGTGGATGGCTTGATTCTAACCCCAGAAACAAAAAGACTCCGAGGGGAATCAAACGATTTATTACAAGTTGGATATCCAGAGAGCAGGATAAGGCACCTCGCGTGCCGGATAAGTCAAAACCTGTTTCTCAAAACCGCTTTAATAATTTTCACCAGAGAGATTATGATTTTGCAGAGTATGAGAGACAACTGCTGAAACGATGAAAGGAGAACATAGATGTCAGAACAATTAAAACAGGATGCTGAGAAGAAGCTTGAAATCGCCCGTTTAGAGACGGAAACGGACGTGGACAGTAAAACGATAGGGCAGGACGAAACAGAACTGACAGAGAGCAAATTAGAGGACGAGAGCGGCAATGAATCGTCAGCAGAAGCAGAGAAAACTGAAAATACAAAATCAATAAAGCAGAAAGCTAAAGAAAAGCTGGAAGCAGAAAAAGCATTGAAAACTACGAAAGTTAATGGATGCATGGTAGATGAGAGTATAACAAGCGCAACTATCGATTATCTGATGAAACGCTGTGAAGATGATCAGGGGCTGGCGGAAGACGTTATACAGGATAATAAGACATGGTACAAGTGCCTTGAATACATTATTGATCAGGTGAAAAAAAAGTCAGGTGGTGCAAGTACTGCTGTTAAGTATTGTGTGGTTTATGAATGGGCTGAGGATTATTATCACAAAGAAGAAAAACCGGAGGCAAAGAAAAAAGTAAGTGATAAAAAGCAGGTAGATACAGTAAATAAGGCGAAGCCAGCAGTAAAGAAAGTGGAGACCCAAAAGAATTCTTCTGAAAAAACAGATGAAGAATTGCCAAAGAAAGATATTCCACAGCCAGAAAAGAAGGAAAAGCCTAAAAAGAAAGAAACACCACAGAAGCAGGATAAACCAGCAATGGATGGACAGATGTCATTGTTCGATCTTCTGTAGGAGGCGATATGGATGAAAAAGAAAGAATTAAAATCCATACCAATCGCAAAGGCAAATATGGAAGCTATACACGATATTGCAGTGGCAGGGAAAGGTAAAAGAGGGGTAATCACAGTTCAGAATGTAAAAAATGGGGCAGAGGAAGTGCTGGTACTTAATGTTTATCAGACCAGCGGAAGAAATAAGAGAGACATTTCGCTATTATTTCGAGTATTCTGCCAAAAAGAAGACTATATAACCCTTGAAGTGGAATGCAATAAGTGGAGAACAGCAGCGTTACTCAACTTAGTCTGCAGAGATGCTGGATGGGCTGCTTATTGGTGGAATTATGAACAGCTGGAGTTCCTCACGGCTGCAGATGCAAGAAAAGCGGAGAATGTATATCACAAATGGCTTAAAGATAAAAAAAATCATACAAATCAAACCGCATTTGAATTACTCCACAGATATCAGGAAAATATCAAAGCAACCAGACTTGCTAAGAAACATAAAAAAGAAACAGATATTATTGATCTGGAAATGGAGAAGTTTGGAAATCTACCGGATGATTATCAAATTTTTGTTGAAGAAATAGTGTTCAAAGATGAAAACTACATCTTCTACAACACAAAAAAGAAAAGTGCGTTCTGCACCAGTTGTAAGAAAAAATTCATTTTAGAGAACAAACATTTGCGGCATAAGATGATAGCTATTTGGAACGATCGAGACGAAGTGAAGCATAACCGAATTGTTAGATGCCCTTACTGCAATAAATATTTGCAGGCGAAAAGTACAGGAATGGGTAGAAGCAATTTGAAATCGGTTGCTTGGAGTGTACTGATTCAATCAAATGGAGAAGATGTGCTCACTCGATATTTTTGCCATATAAAAGACTTCAGAGCTGATTTTCATAATCCGAAGATAACTTCTTACGAAGGGTACAGGACTGTGCATAAAAAGGATGGCTCAACAGATTATATGTGGGGACGATACAAAAATACCGAAATGCGATGGTGCTATTACAAGGACAGACATTACGGTTGGTATCCTCCGTCAGAAATGGTTTATCCGCGAAATGTTGTCATGTATAACGAGAATCTGTCAGATGTATTAACTGGCACCTGCATGCAATATAGCGCACTGGACATTTTTATTAATAATGTTGCGAATGATCCTCGATATTTTAATACGCCTTGGCTTATCGATAATTACTTCCGTTCATACAGAAAGTATCCATTCATAGAGCAATTACTAAAGGTTGGCTTCTACAGAATGACCAGAGAATTTCTTGAAGATAACAGGGTAAATGCAATAGAATTTAATGCCTCACAAAGAACTGTTCTCGGAACTCTGGATATAGGAAAAATACAATATAACATGTTGAGAAAGCTTGAAGATCCAGCTATTAGAGACTTGGAAATTCTTAGATATAAGCCTGACCTGAAATGGGAAGAGTTTAATGATTTGAGATACATAAGAGATAATGGACACATTGATATGTATAAAAAATATATCGATCTTATGGCGTATACGACGCTTCATAAAATTATCCGTTATATATCTGAGCAAAAATTAACCACGCGAGATAATGATTATTTTGATTATACTGGTTGGCTCGAGGAAATGGGGTATGATATGCGGAATGAGTTCAATTTGTTTCCGAAGGATTTCCAAAAGATGCATGACAGTATGTCTAAGTTATATATGAAATTTAAGGATGAACAATCGAGGGAAGAAACAAAGAAATTCAATCTCCTGCTGAAGAGACTAAGAAAGGATACCGTAGATGTTGAAGCAATGAATCTCAATATAGAAGGATTGTTTATAAGACTACCAAATCGTCTTGAGGAATTAAAAGTAGAGGGAGAAACATTACACCATTGTGTCGGAACATACATGGAAAAGGTTCGAAGAGGGGAAACAATGATTTTCTTTATTCGTAAGAAAGAAGAACCAGACAAACCATATTATACATTGGAATGGCGTGGCAAAGTTATCCAATGCAGAGGATCCCATAATTGTGATATGACATCAGAAGTAAAAGCATTTGTTCAAATATTCCAAGAAAAAATGACGGAGTACGAGAGTAAACCTAAGAGACAAAGAAAGGCGGGATGATAATGGCAAAACAGAGCATTAGAAGTATTCGAAAAGGAAGTGTGCAGTGGAACGAAGAAGACAGATTGCAGATGGTTTCCATGCTGGCAAAAGCAGGATATGCAGTGCAGGTTGTGAGAAAAGAAGTTCCTGCCGGAGAGACCAGAAAAACAACCCAGTATGAATATGTGATTGAGTACGGAGAGAGGGTGGAGTAATGATCGCTATGAAACCTGTATCAAAAACAGGAATTGTTATTCGATACAATTTCGTGAAGTTAGAACATGAATATCATTATTGCCCGGTTTGCGGTGGTGCGTTGAATGCTGGACCAGATTACTACCCTGATTTTTGTGAGAAGTGCGGACAGACACTTGATTTTTCCGGAACAGAATGGAAAGAAGATAGACAGATCGGGTTCGTAGAGCCAGAAGCCGTGTAAGAAAGGAGATAGAATGACTAAGAAAAGTTGTAGAAGAACAATGGATGAAAATAAAATCCACGAGAAAGCAGTAAAAATGAGAAAAAAGACAGATGAACAGCTGGTTCATTATGTGGAAGACAGAGTGGAGAAAGCCAGAAGTGAAGGATTCAACGAAGGCAAGGCTTTAGCCAAAAATACAGCAAAGGAGTTTATTGTATTGCTTCAGCAGAATAAGATTCCGGGAATCGGAGCAGTAACGATCAATAAGCTGGTGAAAGTGGCAGGTGAGCATGGATACTTATAATCGTTCAATCATAGGGCTTAAAAGCAGATCAAACGGCGAATATTTTGAAAGAATGATTATGGCAGCTTCCCGGTTCTATGAGGACCGGGGGATAGCTGTTATAGATAAAACCCCTGAAGCTTTTAAAGTGATTAAGCCGTATAACAGAGACAGAGGCCAGTTCATATGTTGTTTTACACAACAGGCTCAACCGGATTTTAAAGGCGCCCTGATGGACTCTACAATGGTTCTGTTTGATGCGAAACATACAGATAAAGGCCAGATCAGTCGGAATGTTGTGACAGAAGAGCAGGAGGAATGCTTTGAACGTTACATGAAGATGGGGGCAATGTGCTTCTTGGTAATATCCCTCGAATTCGAGGAGTTTTACAGGGTTCCATGGATCGTATTCAGAGACATGAAAAAAATCTACGGACATAAGTATATGAATCGTGAGGAACTGGCGCCTTATAGAGTTAAATATAACAACGGAGTTGTGAAATATCTGGACGGGATAACACTCCGGGAAAGGAACGAAGATGAAAGTACAGAAGTATGAGATTTCCAGAACTATTGATAAATTGAAAAGCATTGTGCAGAAGAACGACCAGTTTCCGGCATTAGGAGGCGTTCTGGTAAAGGACGGGTATTTAATCGCATCCAATACAGAAATGACCATGCAGCTCAAATTAGAGGCCTCTAAAGGCAGTTGTTTCATCATTCCTATGAAAGCCTTTGATGTAATTAAAAATCTTCCAGAAGGAGAAGTAGATGTTGACGCAGACGGCGAAAACATTGTTACGATAAAGACAAAAGCCATAAAGAATAAATATCAAAGCTATCCTCCGGAAGAATTCAGCTTTGATATTACGGAAAATCCGGATGCTCCGGGAGTTGTAATCAATGGCAAAAGTTTGATGGAGGCAATCGGACATGTTATCTATGCAGCTGCAGACAGCAGTTCTGCAACACAGATGATGGGTGTGTACTTCGAAGGTGGAGAAAACAAGATTAAGTTGGTCGCACTTGACGGACATGTCGTAGCAGTTGATTCGATACCGACTGACGGTACCGCAGATATGAAGCTGATAGTGCCTAAAACAGTGGCAAAGAAGCTTGTGTCAATGGGAATTATTGATGATGTTGCTGTTACATATACAAAAAATAGAGCGGTATTCAAATCAAAAGAATATACCATTTACACGAGGTTAATAGAGGGTAAGTATTTTGATTACAATAGATTTTTCATGGCGGGAAAGATGAAAACTTATGTTTCCAGACCGGAATTAGTTGCGGCAATGACCAGAGCAAAGATGTGTACGGAAGAAAAGAAACCTGCAGTCTTCGAAATGAACGAAGATCAGTTAAATATTCGCATTGCCGACAGACTTACGGATTATCAGGAAGAGGTGAAGCTTCAGGATCCGCTTCCTGAACCATTGAAAATTGGCTTCGATTCGAAGCTAGTTCTTGAAACACTGAAAGCATTCACTTGTGAAAATATAGCTATGAATTTTTCAGGGCCTAAGATGCCGGCAGTTGTTGAAGCGGAAGACAGCGATATGAAAGCTATTGTGCTCCCTGTAATGATAAGAGAGGAATAAAGACTATGATAGAAATCTTGGATATGAAAGACGTAAAAGACGCAACACCAGAAGAACTGGAAGAACTTCGCCGGAAAGGATTCCTTCCGAAAACCGGATCAAAAAGAATTTTCGGGAAACCGATTACTCCATATGAAAGAACCAGAGCACAGGTGGCTGCTACCGGGAATAGATGGGCGATGGAGAATTTTTACGCCACACACAGCTGAAAGGTGATGCATTATGGCGAATTTATATAATTTGTGCAGAAAGGACGGGACAGTGATGGAATACTCCATCACCGCATCCGACATAGCAAAGCGAATTGGATGCGATCGACAGGATATCTATTCTTCGGCAAGCTATGGGCTCCTGATCAAGAAAGAGTATTATGCAGAAATTACAGACCGTCCGTTGAGCTGGAAGAAAGATATCGAATTGCTGATAGAATATGATCAAACAAGAATAGGATTCTTGAGAATGTGTGGGAAATTATGAATGCAGAAGAAACAAAACGGTGGAAGGCGAAGCAGCTCCGCTATAAGAAGCCAATAGTCCGGGATTTGAACTTGGACAAGATACAAGAGGATTTATGGAACATCATGGAGAAATGTGAAAATATTCGTTGGTATACAGATTCTGATGATGGAAACGATTCTCTTATTAATGCTTTGGATGGAGACGAAGACGAAGCATATGAATTTAAAATGGCGTTTGCAGATCTGTGTGCTGAATGTGAAAGAATGCAAGAGGATTTGCAGGAAGAGTGGATTCCGAATTGCTTTGATACATTTTTCGTGGCAGCAGGTGCAGGGGAAAGCTTCGGGGGACTACTTGGTTGGGATTCCTTTGAAGGAGATTATTTCGGAATTGACGGTACAGATGCTTGGGCTGAAGACGAAGCAAAGAAGAAAATGAAGACAATAACAAAGGACGAATTAATAGCAGCGGCCAGACAGTGCTTTAAAGTTTATCAGTCGTATATAGGGTTGCGGAATCGATACGATTCCTTGAAAGCGGCTATAGATATCCTGAGAGATCAGAACACTGGATTTTTGCAAACTATTAAGGAAATTGAGCGATTGTATGAAGCGGCGAGCAAAGAACAAGGTATAACTGCCAAGTACAGTACAGAGTGGAAAGAATTTGAAAGATATACTGATGCGCTTCCACAAGAGGCTTGGATTCAGTAGAAAGGAGTTGCATGAAAGTATACAAAGCAGTGCATGAGAGAGAAAACAAGTGCAAGGAATTACACAAAGAGATGAATATGAATGTAGGTCCAACCAGACTGGTTCAGCCAGATTTTTACCTGTTGGTCGATGTGGATGACCTACAGAAACAGGTGAATACCTTGGAAAATGAAGTTCATCGCATGAAAAGAGTAGAAGCGAGAAGGAGATGGCGTTATGGAAGAAAAAAATATTAAGATAACAATTAATGTTGAATGCTCGGAAAAATCTAGTGTAAAAAAAGAACAGATTGCTGGATATCTGCTGAGAGCTATTGCGGGAGTAACTGCAAACAATAAATGCCTTATTACAAATTATGTATGTGAAATAAATGAGAAAAATGATGATAAGTTACAGGAGAAATATATTACAGGAAAACCTAAACTTACAAAAGACGAAAAGAGTTTCCTTGACGGACTGGATCCTTCGTGGAGTTACATGCTGAGAAATGGAAAAGGGCAACTATATCTTGCCAGAAAAGATGAGTCTATGTACGGAAGTAACTTCAAATATTTGTATTTAGAGGGCATAACAAATGCAAAGTTTGATTTTGTTGAAGCAGAAGGCGAAAGCTGGTTGATTTCCGATTTAAAAGAATGCGAGGTGGAAGCATGAGCGATGTAATGGAAATTGTTCAGAACGAAGACGGCACATTTAGTGCATACGATGACACTTATGACATTGTAATACACTGTGAAACAGAAGCTGAACAGAAGAAGGCCATTGATCTGATGAATTCTAATAGATGGATTCCAGTTGATGAGAGATTACCAGAACCGGACAAATACATTGCCATATCACTTGATAACTGCGATATTCCGGCAATCGGAAGATATACGGTTGATAATGAAGGTGGAGGCACATTCAGAGTCGGAAACCAGGACGAAAGTTTTCTTGAAATTGGCTTATTTGTCAATGCCTGGATGCCGCTTCCAGAGCGCTATGTGGAGGACAAGATAATGGATGTAACAATTAAGTTCGTGAAAGGCGGTGGAGTTGAATGAAATATCCAGAAGAAATGTATATTGATAGTCAGATATTCGCAGGGGATATGGATGGCTCGGAATCAAATCTGACAGAAAAAATCGTAAAAATAAGGGTTTCTCATTTATGCTGCGTATGTGAAAAACAGGTACCTAAAGGCGAAAGAATGTTGAATCAAAAAGCAATAGTAGAAGGACAAGGTTGGCGCAGTTGCTATATCTGCCTACCATGTGTTGAAAATTGGTTAGAAGAATCAGGACAAGTAGAGGATGGTGGAGTTAATGAGAGAGATTCTTTTCAAGGGAAAGAAAAAAGATAACGATGAATGGATAGAGGGATACCTGTTGGATGGTGGAATGCCGGGAGAAAAGCGAATATTCATAGGGAAATTGGTAATAGGCAAATGGACCGTTACGGCGGATGAATTTGACGAAGTTGATCCGGATACAATATGCGAGTACACAGGATTAACAGACAAGAACGGCAAGAAAATCTGGGAGAATGATATTGTTGAGGCATGGAGCCAAGGCTCAAGAGCAATAGGTACAGTTAAACAGCGTGTAGATGGACTGTGGATTATGTCTCCAGCTTGGCAGAATCATGAGTTCTGGGAGTTGAAACCGAATAGTAACGGAGAAACCACGGTAGAGGTACTAGGTAATGCGTTTGACAATCCAGAATTATTGCAGGAGGAATCAGATGAGTAAATCAGTATTAGTGATAGATACACCGGAGAATTGCTATGATTGCCCGTTCGGAACTGCATACTGCGGCGAACTTGAATATGAGGGATACTGTGAATTAGCCGATTGTTTAGATTATGATGTAATTCTGATGACAGAAGAACATTATGATTACGAAAGCAAATCAAGACCTGATTGGTGTCCATTGAAGCTGTTACCAGAGAAGAAAAGTACAACTGCACCCGTGAGCAATTACGAAGTGCAGAAAAACTTATTTGCCGACGGTTGGAATGCCTGCTTGAGAGAAATTACAAAAACAAGCGATGAAAATGAGCGATAAAAAGCAAGCGATAAGAGGTGAAGTAGATGGAGAGATTAACAGAAAGAGAAAGAAATGTTGATGGTACAGGAGTTGCAAAAGAAGAAATTACGGATGGATTATTAAAACCGTTTGCGGATAAAATTCTTACGAAACTTGCTGTTTATGAAGACTTAGAAGAACAGGGATTGCTTGTGAGATTGCCGTGTAAGGCCGGAGATGATGTGTATATTATTCCAAGTCCACCTATATACGGATTAAATATTTTTTACGGGTGCGAAAATGTTAATAGGGTATATCATCAGCATATCGAATCAATTACATTTGCCGGTAGCCACTGGTATGCGACAGGCCGTAATGAATATAAGGAAAAAGTGCTTAATGATACTGCTTTTGGAACGACATGGTTCCTCACCCGTGAAGAAGCTGAAAATAAGTTGGAGGAGATGAAGAAAAAATGACTGAATACGTTAAAAAATCAGATGTAATAAAAATCATGGAGGATAATTCTTACGTTGTGGAAGTGTTTGGTGTTAAAAAGAAAATGATTGATGGGTTTGCGATGTGTTGTGATTTTGCAGACTTAAAAATTGTTGAGATTGATGATGAAGAGGAAAACTATGGATGAAGTTTTGAAAAGTCTTGATTTCGAGAAGATTCGAAGCTGGTATGATGGAAAAAGAGGTGAAATCTGATGTCTTTGGAAAATATAGGAAATATTCATACTGATTTAATTCCTCTGTCGGTTTTACAGGATGTTGATAAAAGAATTTCTGATTGGCTTGCAATGGGTGGCAAAGAGGATGATTCGTATATACAAAGACAGATAAAGTATTTGAAACAGGTTGAAAAGGCAGCAACCAAAGAAAGGAAATAGAAAAGCAAATGACAGTAAAAATGATTAAAGATGAAGATGGAAATTATGTTCCAGAAGAGTGTTGTAGCTTTTCCAGAAACTTTGAAACGGGAAACATCGAGATAGATCATGTCGATTTACCTTGCGGAGCGGATTGCGATGATCAATGTCAGAATTGTGTAATTCAGCGAATTATGAACGAGTATACAGAACAGGAGAAAGAATTAAAGAAATATCGGGAAATTGGAACGATAGAAGAATGCCAGGTGGCGATGGAAAAATTTATTGAAGAGGCACAATTGCATGAAGCTCTCAGAGTTTTAGGCGAAAGGATGTGAAAAATGAAAGAACTTATATTTTATATATGTGGAATCTTTAGTTGCATGATCGTATGGTTCTTGTGGGCTATTATAGCCTCTAAAAAGGCCAAAGAAGCCCCTTTGAAAGAGTATGCAAGGATTCATATTGATATCGAAAAAGCTATCAGAGAGAATGAAGAACAGATAGCGGCAGCCAAAAGATATCAGCTTCTCGAAGATCATACGATAGACCAGATGATTCTTCAGTGGAAGATAGAATATCTGCAGAGTCAGAGAAAATGGTTATTTACATTACTTGGTGGTAGAATGGAAGAGGAGGAAAAACAATGAAGTGTAGCTTAAGTACGTATTATAGAATTATAGATTCGGAATTATATAATTTTGAAGATGGATATATGCAGTTAAATGCGGATATAGATGCAAAGACCATTGATCTTGAAAAATACATAAGTAAGCAGAAAAAAGGAATTGCGGAGATGTGTCATGTGCCAGCAGAAAATGTAGTTTCAATATCTCGGATGGAATACGAAACGTACACGGACGAGTGAAGAAAGGAAATTCATATGTACAGCAAATGCCAGAAATGCGGAAGGAAACTGACGGATCCGGAAAGCATTGAGAGAGGATATGGACCAGAATGCTGGGGAAGTATCTTGCCTCATTATTCTATTGAACAGAAGGAACCGGAAGAATCTATTCCAGGCCAAATGACTATAGAAGATTTCTTGGGAGGTTTAAAAAATGGAGGAGAAAAGGATATGTCCTGAATGTGGGAAAGAGTATAGTTTTCGCCCGGCATTATCAAGAAAAGATAACAAAACAATGATATGTCCTAAATGCGGGATGATGGAAGCACTTGATACAGTGCGAGATTTCTACGCTCCGGGAATGACAGATCAGCAATGGAAGCAATATAAAGAGGAGTACATGCTTAAATATATAAAGGAGAATTGAAATGGATAAAAGTTTATATAATGCAAGCGGATGTAAGGACAGAACAGCACATGATGCAATCTGTGCAGCGGATAGAACCCGAACATTAGTGTACAGGGCAAGCAGGACAAAAAAGGATGAGGAAGCAGAACTGTTTGTGAAGATGGTCAAAAGACTTGCAAAAGGATTTGGGTTCAAACTCTGTGACAGAATCAAATTCGAGGATCCTGAGACTGGAAAGAAATATGTGTGAGGTATGGCATGGATACAGAGAAAAAAGTACAATTCGTAGCACTGACAAAAGAGGAAATTGATGCAATGATTCAGCAGGCTGCTCTTGCCGGAGCACAGGTTGCGTCTGATGCAATGATGGTAGGGCAGAGAAAAAGCGAGAAGGAGAAGATTGATCGTCGCTTGCATAACACTGATTTGCTCCTTAGAAATTACAGAACTTTAAAGGCGAGCTACGAAAATGCCGTCTACAAGTCAAAGGAAGGGGAGGTTACAGAGGTACTGGAAGACATCATGACCATGAAAGATGATAAGGTCATAGTGGAGAGCATCAAAACTTCGGCCAAAAGAACCGCTATCATGGTACAGCATATTGACAAAATGCTTGATGTATACCGTATCTATTGTAGCAAATTATCGGAAAAAGATAAGAGACGCTATAAGATTATTAAAGCCCTTTACATATCAAAGACGCCAATGACAATTGCAGAAATTTCAAAAAAATTTTCGGTCAGCAAGGTCACTGTATATGAAGATATCAAAATTGCGAAAGAGCGCCTATCTTCGCTGTTTTTCGGGATTGACGGACTGAGATTTTTTTGAAAAATAGAAAATAACGAAAAGCGTTAACTTAACATTGACTTAATAACGAAAATGGTGTATGATAATCGGGTAAAATTTTATCATGAGCCATGAGCCATCAGAGTGAAATCTGGTGGCTTTTTTAATGCAAACCTTTGGACGGGAGGGATATAAATGTAAAGGTAAAATGCTCCTTTAGAAAAATAAAGGAGATCATACATGAATGGAATAATTATGCTGTTTGTCTACGCAGCGATCATGATACTGGCGACAGTGACCATGACTAAAAAAGAGAAAAATGTAGTAAATTTTTGTGTTGGAAGCCGGTCTGAGAACTGGATCCTGTCCGCACTGAGTATTGCGGCGACGTGGATCTGGGCGCCGGCTTTGTTTGTTTCAACAGAAAAAGCATATTCGGCCGGATGGATTGGGCTTTTCTGGTTCTTAGTGCCAAATGCTTTATGCTTGGTGATATTTATTCCGTTTGCAAAGAGAATCCGGAAAGAAATGCCGGAAGGAATCACACTGTCTGGTTACATGAAAGAAAAATACAAATCCGATGGAGTGAAAAGAGTTTACCTCTTTCAGCTGATCGGGCTGTCTGTTCTGTCAACGGGAGTTCAGCTTCTTGCAGGAAGTCAGATCCTTAGTGCGGTAACAGGAATTTCATTCAAAGCCATGACTATTCTGCTTGCTTGCATAGCAATTTCATATTCCCTGTTCTCCGGAATCAAAGCATCTATGCTTACAGATGCTATTCAAATGGTATTCATGCTTGTTGCATGTAGCCTATTTGTAATATTCGGAGTAAGAAATACAGGAACACAGGGCATTATACAGGGACTGAGCGGTATATCAGGAGACTACACAACACTATTCTCTGGAAAAGGAGTAGAGATTTTCTTAGCTTTTGGGCTTCCGACAACGATTGGACTTTTATCCGGGCCGTTTGGAGATCAGAGCTTCTGGCAGAGAGCGTTTGCAGTAAAAAAAGAGAAGCTGGGAAGAGCGTTTCTTCTTGGAGCGGTTCTTTTTGCGGTGGTTCCGCTGTCAATGGGAATTCTTGGATTTATGGGAGCCGGTGCAGGATATCAGGCACAGAACCTTGGAATCATCAATTTTGAATTGATCCGCCACTTTTTCCCGTCCTGGGCAGTATTGCCGTTCCTTTTCATGATTGTTTCCGGCTTGCTGTCTACCGTGGATAGCAACCTGTGCGCAGTATCTTCGCTTACGACAGATATTGCAGGAGGAAAAGACATCAGGAAGACCAGAGCTGCAATGGCAGTGCTTCTGATCGCTGGCATTCTGATTGCAAATATCCCGGGAATTACAGTGACACATCTGTTTTTGTTCTATGGCACACTGAGGGCGTCAACATTACTTCCAACAGTCATGACACTGAAAGGGGTAAGACTGAATGCAAAAGGGATTATCACAGGTGTGGTTGCTGCACTGGCTGTAGGGCTTTCTGTATTCGCCTACGGCAGCGCTTTGAATAGTGGACCATATAAAACACTGGGAAGCTTACTTACAGTCCTGTTGAGCGGAATTATTGCCTTGGCCGCTTCCGGAAAGGAGAGACGCTATGCTCGGTAGAAAACAATCCGTTCGAAATAATGAAGACTGGAAGAATGCGCTTGATCACATTGAAGAGACGGTGTCAAAGAAAGAACTGGATTCCCTTGTGAAAAAGACAGTGAAAGACATCAAAGAGAAATGCAAGGGGAAAAAGGCAGCCTATGCATGGAGTGCGGGAAAAGACTCCCTGGTACTTGGAGAGATATGTGAGAAAGCCGGCATTGTTCAGAGCGTCCTTGTAAGGTGCAATCTGGAATATCCGGCATTTATTGCATGGATAGAGCAGAATAAACCCTCTGGTCTTGAGGTTATTAATACTGGACAGGATATGGAATGGCTGAAAAAGCATCAGGATATGTTATTTCCGGATAAAAGCAATAAGGCAGCGCAGTGGTTTCACATCGTACAGCATAGAGGACAGGCGCGATACTATAAAGAACATCAGCTGGATATACTCTTGCTTGGGCGTAGGAAAGCGGATGGCAATTACGTTGGAAAAGATAATATCTATACCAATTCAGCCGGAATTACCAGATACAGCCCCCTTGCAGAGTGGAGACATGAAGATATCCTTGCATACATTCACTATTATGACGTGAAGCTCCCGCCCATATATGACTGGGAGAAAGGATATTTATGCGGTACACATCCATGGCCTGCCAGACAGTACATGGAGACAGAACAGCAAGGTTGGAAAGAAGTTTACGACATTGATAAGACCATAGTTGAAAATGCAGCACAGCATTTCGATGGAGCTAGAGAATTTTTAAAAGCTATCAAATAGCCGGTTGCAGCCGGAAGCCATTGCCCTTCAGAAATGGAGGACAAAATGAACGTTACTACAAAAAGGCTGGATGCCCTTAAACATCCCAAGAAAAACGTTAGAATACATTCCGAACAGCAGATCAGAGAACTGAAACGCTCCCTTGAAAAGTTTGGACAGACCAGAGCAATTGTTGTGGATGAAGACGATACGATCTTGATCGGCAACGGCTTATACGAAGCTATGGTAAGTCTTGGATATCAGGAAGCAACCGTATATGTAAAGACAGGGCTTTCAGAGAATGACAAGAAGAAACTTATGATAGCAGATAATAAGACCTATGCTCTTGGAATTGACAATCTGGAAACCCTGAATGAGTTCCTTGAAGAACTGCAGGGGGATTTGGATATCCCTGGATATGATGAAGAAATTTTACAGCAGATGGTCGCTGATGCGGACGAAGTAACTGACAAGCTCTCGGAGTATGGCACATTGGATGAATCTGAGATTCAGAAGATGAAAGAGGCAAATGAAAAGAGAGAACAGAAAGCAGTATCAGAAGAAACGCCGGACAATAATTCAGAGAACAGTTCGGAAAAGCCGAACACTTCGGATAATCCGACAGCAGGAGGACAGAGTACCACTGAAGCAGAACCGGAAATAACAGAAACCCGGAAGTTTGTTATCTGCCCGAACTGCGGTGAAAAGATATGGCTGTAAAACGATGTGAAGCCAATATCAATGTTGTAAAAGCTGCAGAAATCCGGATAAAAAATGTATTCGGAAATGGTCTGCCAGTGTTCTTTTCCTTCAGTGGTGGAAAGGACAGTTTATGTGTGGCACAGTTGGTGGTAAATCTAGCCAACCGGGGCGAGATCGATATGAAGCAGCTTACAGTGCAGTTCATAGATGAAGAGGCAATATTTCCTTGCATGGAAGATATGACAAAGAAATGGCGGCGTATCTTTATGATGATGGGAGCAAAGTTTGAATGGTATTGCGTGGAGGTAAAGCATTTTAACTGCTTCAATGAACTGTCAAATGACGAAACATTTATCTGCTGGGATTCTACGAAGCAAGATGTCTGGGTAAGACAGCCACCTTCATTCGCAATAAGGAACCATAAACTGTTACGCCCAAGGATTGATGCTTATCAGGATTTCCTGCCGAGAACAACCGTATCCGGAATTACAATGGTTGGCATCAGGACAGCGGAATCCGTACAGAGACTTCAGAATATTGCGTCCATGACAAAAGCAGGAAATAAAATGACCGCAAAGAAACAGGTGTTCCCAATCTACGACTGGACAGACAATGATGTATGGCTGTTTCTTCTGAGAAACCATGTCGATATCCCGGAGATATATCTGTTTCTCTGGCAGTCTGGATCAAGCAAGAGACAGATGAGGGTATCTCAGTTCTTTTCTGTTGATACGGCCAGAAGCCTCGTGAAGATGAATGAATATTATCCAGATCTCATGGAACGGATCATCAGAAGGGAACCGAATGCTTATCTGGCTGCCCTGTATTGGGATAGCGAGATGTTCGGCAGAAGTTCCAGAAAAAGGAAAGAGGCGGAAGCAGGACAGGAGCAGAAAGATTATCGGCAGGAGCTGATATATCTTTTTAATCACATGGACGTTTTCTTCGACACTTCGCATAAAAGGCATGTGGCAGAACGATACCGTAATTTCTTTATGGCAGTATCAGCAATAGCAACGCCGACTGATTACAAGCATATATACGAAGGTCTGATTTCGGGAGATCCCAAAATGAGGGCATTCCGGGCACTATACCAGAGAATATATGGACGATATATTAATGATGCGAAGAAAGGAGAACACCATGGATAATAAGCTGTCAGCACCGTTATCTACCCTACGATGGGTAAACAGGGACTCATTGAAACCGAATGATTACAACCCGAACAAAGTTTCGAAGGAGAATTTGAAACTGCTTATCCAGTCTATTCTCACGAATGGTTGGACACTTCCGATTGTTGTTCGCCCAGACATGACGATCATCGATGGATTCCACAGATGGACAGTTGCCGGAATGGAACCGTTATGTTCTAAACTGGATGGGAAAGTTCCTGTTGTTATTGTAGAACATAAAGAGCATTCAGAAGATATTTACGGTACCGTTACCCACAACAGGGCAAGAGGTACTCATTTGCTCGAACCTATGAAGAAAATTGTAAAAGAGCTCATGGACGAAGGTAAAACGGTTGAAGAAATCGGAAAACAGCTTGGAATGAGACCGGAAGAGATCTTCCGTTTGTCTGATTTTTCAAAAGAAGACTTCTTGAAGATGATGACAAAAGGGGTGACGGGATATTCAAAAGCTGAATTTATCACAAAAATTTAATACTGTTCTATTGTACATAGAACAAAAAGCGGGGAGAGGGAGTGTAACCTCTCCTTTTTGCATATGCCGAAATAAGATGATGGAAGGGAGGGGTGTCCATTGGCAAGGGCAAGAAGTCCCAACAGCATTGAAGCTGAGGAAATGTATAAGAGAGGGATGAAACTTGTTGACATTGCCAAGAAGTTGGATGTTCCTGCCAGTACAGTTCGACGCTGGAAATCAACCCAAAATTGGGATGGAGATACAAAAAAGAAAAAAAACGAGCGCTCGCAAAAGAAAAAAACGAGCGCTCGCCATAAAGGTGGACAACTTGGAAACAAAAATGCTGTAGGAAACAAAGGCGGTCCATTGAAACCGGGAGATAAGATTGCAGAGAAACACGGAGCGTACTCTTCCGTATATTGGGATGTCCTTGATGAATCTGAAAAAGATATGATCGAAGATATCCCGATGGATGAAGAAATGCTCCTGATCGAACAGATTCAGCTGTTTGCCGTCCGGGAACGTAGAATTATGATGGCGATTAATAAGTATCGTAATCAGAAAGAGCCGGTATCCTTGTACGGGTTCGTCAGAACAGAGAGCAAGAGAACTTTCAAAACTCCTGAAGATAAAAGTCTGTACGAAGAAAGAATACAGGAAAAAATAAATGAAAAAGAAAGACTTCCGGGAGATTCTTACAACATGGAGAGCACCATGGAAAACAAGGACAACATAGTTGCTCGTCTGGAAAAAGAGCTGTCAACTGTGCAGTCAAAGAAGACCAAGGCTATTGAAGCACTTGCGAAGCTGAGACTTGAAAAGCAGAAGATTGCCGGAGAAAGCAAGGGCAATGAGGTTGTTCGTGCATGGGCTGAAGCTGTAGTGAAAGCAAGGAGGGAAGAGAAACATGATGGATGATACGGCGTTCTCTGAGTTCCTTGACGAAAGCATTCCCTTGTGGCGTGATAATCCAGTCATGTTTTTTCGGGAAGTTCTGAATTTCGAACCAGATGAATGGCAGGCACAAGCAGCTAGAGACTTGGCTGCAAACCCAAAGGTAAGCATTAAATCCGGACAGGGTGTTGGAAAGACTGGTCTTGAGGCAGCGGTGTTCCTGTGGTTCGTTACCTGTTTTCCACACCCAAGAATCGTTGCGACAGCACCAACCAAACAGCAGTTGCACGATGTCCTCTGGTCTGAGATTTCCAAGTGGATGAGCAAGTCCGAACTGCTCTCTATACTTCTAAAATGGACAAAGACATATGTTTATATGGTTGGAGAGGAAAAGCGTTGGTTTGGTGTTGCCAGGACTGCTACAAAGCCAGAGAATATGCAAGGTTTCCATGAAGATAACATGCTTTTTATCGTTGATGAAGCTTCCGGTGTTGCGGATCCAATCATGGAGGCTATCCTTGGTACCTTATCTGGAGCAAACAATAAACTTCTTCTGTGCGGAAACCCAACGAAGACATCTGGAACCTTTTATGATTCCCATACAAGAGACAGGGCATTGTACAAATGCCATACGGTTTCTTCTATGGACAGCACCAGAACAAATAAAGAGAACATAGATTCTCTTGTTCGAAAATACGGATGGGATTCTAACGTGGTCCGTGTTCGTGTTAGGGGCGAGTTCCCGAACCAGGAGGACGACGTATTTATTCCGTTAAGCCTGATCGAGCAGTGTAGCAGTAAATTGCTAGAACTTGATGATTCAGCTGGGATGCAGTTTGTATCACTAGGGGTAGATGTGGCCCGTTTCGGAGATGATGAAACAATCATATATCGTAATTATCATGGTCATTGCAAAATAGTCCGGAACAGGCGAGGACAGAACCTGATGGCCACTGTAGGGGATATCGTAAAGGAATTCAAAAAGATATACAGGGAGTATTCAAAGTATGAAGGCAAGGTATATGTGCAGATTGATGATACAGGACTTGGAGGAGGCGTCACTGACCGACTAAAGGAAGTCCGGAAAGAACAAAAGCTGTACAAGATGCAAGTTATCCCGATAAATGCCGCTGAAAAGATTGAGACTGATACGGCAGCAGGTAAAGACGCAGCTGAAAGGTACAATAACCTGACTACCGCTATGTGGGCCAGTATGCGAGATCTCCTTGATAACAAACAGATTGTTATTGAAGACGATGAGCAGACGATTGGTCAGCTTTCTTCCAGAAAATACACCATGGCCAGTAATGGAAAGCTTGAGATTGAACCAAAAAAGGAAATGAAGAAAAGAGGACTTGATTCTCCTGACCGGGCAGATGCTCTTGCGTTGGCATTATATCTCGGAAAGATTAAGAAGCATACCGGTAGTGCACCAAGTGTTGGCACGATGAAGAAATTGTCAAAAGATAATTATTGGGGCTGATATAGCCAGAAAGAGAGGTGATGAAGATGAAAGAGTATGGACGGATTGGACAGAAACGCTGGGAAGGCGTGTTCAATGAAGAGTTTCTTCCTGAGCTATCCGGAATAAGAGGCGTGAAAACGTATCGTGAGATGCTCGACAATGACGATACGATTGGAGCGATAATGTTTGCTATCAAGATGCTGATTCGCCAGGTTAAATGGCATGTTGAGCCGGGTGGCGATAGTGCAAAGGATCGAGAGGCAGCAGAATTTGTAGAATCGTGTATGGACGATATGCAGAATACATGGACTGACACCATCTCAGAGATTTTATCATTTCTCGCATACGGTTGGAGCTTTCATGAAATTGTCTACAAGCGCAGGATGGGAAAAACAAAAAATCGAAAAACATCAAGCAAATATTCAGATGGACTGATTGGATGGCAGAAGATTCCGCCCAGAGCGCAGGATACGTTGTACAGATGGGAATATGACGATAAAGACAACTTAATCGGAATGACTCAGCAACCTCCGCCGGATTATGGATTGCTTACCATCCCGATCAGCAAAGCAATGCTGTTCAGAACAGAGAGCATAAAAGACAATCCTGAGGGACGAAGCATTCTGAGAAACGCCTATCGGTCATGGTACTTCAAGCGCCGCATACAGGAAATCGAGGCAATTGGAATCGAAAGAGACCTTGCCGGACTTCCGGTGTTGCACGCACCAGATGGTGTAGACATATGGGACGATAAAGACCCTGAGTTGGTATCTATTAATGCAGCACTTACATCCATGGTCAAGAACATCCGCAGAAACGAATATGAAGGGCTTGTTCTTCCAGCTGGATATGAAGCTGAACTCCTGAGCACTGGTGGAACCAGACAGTTTGACACGAATGCCATTATCAACAGATATGATGCAAAGATCGCGCAGACTGTTATGGCGGATTTCATCATGCTGGGGCATGAGCAGACAGGAAGCTTTGCGCTGAGTGAAGATAAAACAGAACTGTTCGCAGTTGCTCTTGGGGCGTTCTTGGATGTCATATGCGAAACATTCAATAATCAGGGCATTCCATCCCTGATCGATGTGAATGGCGCTCATTTTGATGCAATAACAGATTATCCACAGCTTGCACATGGCGATGTGGACAAGAGAGATATCACGAAGCTGTCTACATTCCTGAAAGACATGGTTGGAGTTGGAATCCTTATCCCAGATGAAGACCTTGAGGATTATGTAAGAGAAGTTGCCAATCTGCCGGAGAGAACGTTGTCAGATGATCCTAGAAATAAGGATGAACAGCGGGAAGCACAGAGAAGGTCGCCGGAAAAAGAAGGCAAAACATCAGAAGTTGAGCCTGAAGAAAATCAGGAAATCGAAGAAGCGAAGAAACGGTTAGGCAGGTGAACATATGCTGAAGATGCGGGCAAGGTCTCGAATGATTAAAAAAAGCGTAGAATCACAGAAGGTTCTTGAAGCCCTTGATAATTATCTTGAGAGTAACCTGGACGAGCCGATGAAATGGCTTGTAAGGTTCTGGAAAGATCAGGCAGCGGTAATGCTATACAAAGACCTTAGAGAAATCGTGATAGGAGAAGCGGATCCACAGAGCCTGTTCGACCAATGGTTCTCTGATTATTCCGTTTTTCTTTCCTCAAAAATGACAGCATCATGGGAAAGTGCTTATTTTGCGGCGTGGAATTCAACAGCTGAATTTGTTGGCCTGGAAGAAAAGATTAGCTCAGAGATTTATGTGAGAGACTGGATTATAAATCGAACAGGTAACTTGATTACGAATGTCTGTAGTGATCAGGTGAATGCGGTTCGGTATTTGATTGCAGAAGCCCAATCATTAGGTATGGGTAGCGATGAAACTGCTCGATATATCCGACCAACGGTTGGCTTGACGGAGAGGCAGGCAGCAGCGAATCTGAGGCATTATAACAGTGTGAAGACTCAGTTGAGAGCAGACCATCCACGCATGAAAGAAGAATCTATTGAGAGAAAGGCCAGGACAGCGGCTGCGAAGTATGCTGAGCGACAACAGAGATATAGGGCTGAAACAATCGCCAGGACAGAGATTGCACAGGCATACAATGCGGGAGCAGATGCTTTCATCAGAGAAGCCATGCGACATGATTTGATGCCGGAAATGAAGAAAGAATGGTCAACTGCTCTTGACGGAAGAGTGTGCAAAGAGTGCCAGGCTCTTGAGGGCGTACAGATTAGTATGGATGATAGTTTTGAGACACAGTCAGGAAGAAGGAATGTAACAGTATTATTGCCGCCATTGCATCCTCGGTGCAAATGTGCGGTCAAATATGTGGAGGCAACATATGAAATCGTTTAATGAAATCATGAAGATAAGAGATGAACCGGAATCGAAAGACATACCGGTTGAAAAAAGAAAATTTCAGATCAAGAAATCCGATGATGAAAAAATGCAGGCGTTCGGATGGGCCAATATTTCGATTACCGCAGATGGAGAAGTGCTGGAAGACCTGCAGCATGACATCATCGAACCAGAGGAACTGGAGCAGGCGGCGTACAAATTTGTTGATCTTTACCGGGAAGGTGGAGAGATGCATATAAGAGGCGGCGTTGCCAGACTGATTGAAAGTGCAGTATTTACAAAAGAAAAGATGGAAGCTATGGGTATTCCAGAGGGAACACTTCCAACGGGATGGTGGATCGGTTTTCAGGTAACAGATGCCGATGTATGGGAAAAGGTTAAAGATGGAACATACTCCATGTTTTCTATAGAGGGAGAAGCAAAGAGAGTAGAAGTGGAAGATGAAGAATCTGATCAATAGGCACCGGAAACGGTGCTTTTTTGATAAATAAAGCGAAAGGAGGGAATGACTTGGCGACAAAACTTGAAGGTCTGCATATAAAGAAAGTTGATTTTGTGGACCAGGGAGCTAACCAGATGGCAAATATTAAGATAAAGAAAAGCAAGGATGGGGAAGAAATTTCAAATCCAGAGGTAGGTCTTTTCAAACGATTTGTGAACTGGCTTACGGGTGAATTGAGTAAGTCAGACTCAGAGATTACAAAATCAGCAACAACATTCAATGAACAGATCAACGCTGTCAGCATGGATGCAATCAGGGATGAAATCTGGTCTACTTGCTATGCGCTGCAGAATTCACTGAACTCTATTCTGTGCGATGCAGAAATGGACAGTTCTGCGAAGCAGGCCGCAATGGAAACAAGCACAGAACAGTTTGCAGAAGCTATGAAAGGATATATCCCGAACTGGGCTTCTGGCACAGCGACGAATATCAGAAAGAATCTGGATACACCAGATAAAACAGATCTTCAGATGGTTATGAAAGCACATAAGAATCTGACAGATATTATTGAAAAATCAAACGGAGATAATGAGAAAGGGGAATTGGAAGACATGCTTAAAATCAACAAGTCTAAAATGACCGCAGAAGAAAGAACTGCGTATGATGAACTTATCAAAAAATATGCAGTAGAAACAGAAGAACAGACAGAAGAACCGGTTGAAAAGAGTGCACCTAAAGCGGAGGATCCGGATATTGTGGATGATTCCGAAGTTACGAAAACTCAGAAGTCAGTAACACCGCCACCAGCAGCACCTACAACAGAGACAAGTGCAGACACCGGAGATGATATCTACAAAGGATTACATCCTGCTGTAAGAGCAAGATTAGAGGCTCTGGAAAAGAGAGCGGCAGAAGCAGAAGAAAGAGAGCTTCTTGATGTCGCAAAGAAATATGAGATTGTCGGAGAAAAGCCGGAAGAATTAGTGAAAACTCTGAAGTCTTTAAAGGATGCAGGCGGAACCGCATACAATGATATGATTAGCGTTCTGGACAGAAGCGTTGATATGGTTGAGAAGTCTGGCGTATTTAGCGAAATTGGGAAGTCCTTCTCAGGCAATCCTGTAGCATCTATTAAGAAGTCTGCAGCAGAAAGTAAGATCGATACTATTGCAAAGGGATATATGGAAAAAGACTCTGCTCTGACATATAATGCAGCTCTTGCAAAAGCATGGGAGGATCATCCAGAACTCTTGGATGAATATGAAGTAGAAGCGGGTTATTGAGAAAGGAGTGAAGAAAGATGGGTACAAACTTTAACGGAACAATGATCAACCAGTCTGTGACTATCGCAGAAAAGGCAGGAGCTGATATTGCAGATGTCCGCAATCTTATTCTGAAATATGATGAAGATGGAAATGTAGTGATCGCCGCAAACGGAACAGCACCCCTGCTCGGCTTATCTATTATCGAAGGTGGCTACAACGATATTTCTGGTACTGAATCAGGAAAAGTAAAGAAAGGTGATGATCTTGAAATCCAGATCAAGGACATTGGCTATGCAATTGCGTCTGCGGAAATCAAAAAAGGACAGGAAGTCACAGCCACCACAGGTGGAAAGGCAGCAGTAGCTAAAGCGGGAGAGTACGTGATTGGTGTTGCCCTCAATTCTGTGTCTGCCGGAGGATACAGCAGAATCCAGATTGCAAAATATCAGAAAGCAAAAGCGTAAAGGAGGAATGTAAACATGAGAAATACAACAGCGGGAATTAAGGCTGAAATCGCAAAAGGCGTGTTCAGACCCCACACAGCACTTACTAACATGGCACTGGCTTATTACCAGAATGCCAGCAATTATTTCGCAAAAGCTCTTTTTCCAACCTGTCCGGTAGGCCTTTCTTCTGACAATTACTACATTTTTAGCAGAGAAGATCTCCTGAGAGATAACTGGCAGAGAAAACCGGCATATGGCAAGGTTGCCCCGACAGTAGTTGGTGAAAGCACTGACAACTATGTCTGCAAAGTAGATCAGATGATTATGGGTATCGACCAGATTCGCCAGACCGACCTTTCCAGACGTCAGGGTCCATCTATCATTCAGCCCAAACAGCAGCGCACTAGAACAATTGCAGAACAGGCTAACATCCACCAGGACCGTTTATTTGCCGCAAGCTATTTCAAAGAAGGAGCATGGAAGAACGAACTTGAGGGTGTCGATAACACCACTCCAAGCACAAACCAGTTCATTAAATTCAGCAATGCAAATTCTGACCCTATTGCATTTATCGACAAAGAGAAGACCGACATGAACCAGCAGACAGGTCGCATGCCGAATCGTCTTGGTCTTGGTATTAATGTATTTAATGCTCTGAAAGTACATCCGGGCATCCTCGAAAGGGTTAAATACGGTGGAAGCACCGCAAATCCGGCATCTGTAACAGAGAATGTGCTTGCGCAGTTGTTTGGAGTTGAAAAGATTGTAGTGCTTAAATCCATTATGAACAGTGCAAGCATGGGCGCAGATGAAGAAATGCAGTATATCGGAGATCCGAACGCATTTCTACTGGCTTATGCAACTAACGCACCGAGTATTGATGAACCGTCTGCAGGTTATATCTTCACATGGGATATGCTCGGCAATGGACAGATGCTTCCTATCCTGAACTATCTTGGAGAGAATGGCACACATACTGAGTACATTGAAGGCCTTATGGCGACAGACATGAAGAAGACATCTGACGATCTTGCAAGATTCTATAAAGCTGCAGTTTAAGGAGGAACCTATGAAACTTGTTGCAAACAAGCCGTGCAATCTGAACGGAAAGAAGTATTTCATCGGTGAAGAAGTCCCGGTTGAAGAAGTGGTTGATTACGCCAGTTTGGTAAAGATGGGACTGTTATCAGTGATTCATGACGCTGTTCCGGCGGATAATCTTGAAGAATGTGTTGCTATGGTGGGAGAGGTAAGCTTTACCGTTCCAATTGTCAAAGGTCACGAGACGATTGATTTGGACGTTACAGAGCCTCAGATGCAGGATGCAGTAAAAACTATGCAGATGAATGCAGATGCTGCTATAGCTCATATTAGAGGGGATGTAAAGGATAATATAACCCTTATTGTAATTAACGCACTTGATTCAAGAAAAACTGTAAAAGAAGCAGCTGAATCAAAGGCAAAAGCTCTTATTGAGCAGGAAGAAAGTACAGGTGATGCCTGATGGCAGGAACTTATACATATGAACCTGCCATGATCACATCGTATGGAAAAGACCGAATGAGGTTTGAACTTGGAGATGTGATGGTAGATGGAAGAGAGAGAACTTGTGCATTGTCAGACGAGGAATACATTGTTTTATGCGATGATGTTCAGTCTGCGAAAGATTGGAAACGGGCAAAATTAAAGTGCCTTGAAAGCATATTTCGCAGATTTTCTTTTGAACCTGATACAACGGTTGGCCCTACATCATTCAAATTTGGTGATAGGGCTAAATTGTGGCAGGAAGAGTATGAGGCGTTAAGGAAAGAGCTTCGTCTTGCTTCAGTATCTCCTTCGGCGATTCTGATGAATGCGGGAGATATGAGCAAACAGCCACCACCGTATTTTTATAACGGAATGATGAGCCATGAAGAGAGCGAGGGTGATGATATATGATAAGCCCATTTGGCCTGATGTATCTAAGGCCAGGAAGCTTATGGACGGATTTTGTGGTAAGACGAAAGAGCATTCGCAACATACTCGGACATCCTGTGTCAGATTTTGAAGCGAAAGGCGAGATATCAGGAATACTTGCTGAAGCATCTACACATGAATCTGAAAGGATGAAACACAGGTGGGATCAGGAACAACATTCTTTAACCCACACTCTTGTTATCCGGGATTCTGCAGATGTAAAGCAGGGAGACTATTTGACTACTGCGGGCAGAACCTTTCTCGTTCTTTTATCTGAGGATCCCGGAAACCTTGGAGCAACTGGCTTAATATATCTCGAAGAAAGGAATGATCTGAAATGACGCCTGCCGAAGCAGCAGAAGCAGTAAAAGTTCAAGTTCAAACAGACAAGGAACGGATAGAGCAGCAGGTGATCGCAAGATATCCAAGGGCTTCAAATGCCCTTAGAAATGCTGCATTATCTGTACTGGCAAATCCAAGCCCGTCAGCTCCGGGCAGTCCACCGGGTGTTCGGAGCGGCAATTTAAGACGAAACTGGAATATGAGTGGCGGTGCGGTATGCATTACGTCAGGCATGGGATACGCTGGTTATCTGGAACATGGTACCAGCAAGATGGCAGCCCGTCCTTTTGTAGACAAGATACAGCAGACTGCATTGCCGAATATCATGGCTATATTTGCAGAGATAGGAGGCTGACATGCTGATTAATCATATTGAACGAATAGAATTCGATATGGACGAAGTACGCAGAGGAACACTCATATATGCAAAGCACAGAACATGGAAAGAAGGAATGTCTGGCATTGTTTATCATGTTTCTGAGGAGCGGATAACAGTCATGTTCCCGAATGAGAAGACAAACACCCAAAATCATTTCTTCATACCTGTTTCAGAAGTTTATAAAAATGAGTGGGAAATAAGATATTCAAGCGATGGCCTTCGTACAGTTCAGGAATACAGGGAGGCTGCGAATGAATCTTAGTGAACTGATTTTTAAACGTCTTTCTGCAGACGAAAATTTGCAGACAATGCTTGCTACATATGCCGGAGCACCTGCAATTTTTGATTCTGAGTTTCCGGCAGACCAGCAGGAAGGATGGGAAGGAGCCACGCAGTATCCGAGGATATGCTACCGTATCGATATGCAGGTCAATCAGGAACGATCATCGGCGGGAACCTTGTATGTTGCAATGTATACGGATAAAACCAGCACAATAATCGAAGATATTGAAACAGCTGTGAAGCACTGCCTTCAGGACGTACTGATGAAGCCGGCAGGAGAAGCACCGTTTTGCGTGGCATGGGCGCGTACAGAATCATATGCGATTGAGGGAAAAGAGGTGTGGTGCAAAGAAATGGCATTTGACATCCTCGAATACTCAGAGCAATTCAGCACGGATCCTGATCCGGTTCTTGCGGTAGCTGCGTATATCAAAAAGATATTTCCAGAAACAATTGTGCTTGGCATAGACAATGTTGGAGATTTTGTCGAAACCTCTAAAACGCCAGTGTTCTATTGTAGGTTGGCACATTTAGCGCATACAACAGGGCATTGCATGAATACGATTTCATGGTTTATAGGGAAAATCGCAGTACATCTGATTTATCCGGGAGCTGGCACAAGGTTAAAGACACTTGCATCTATCAATCAGAAGGTAGCCATAGATGAGGAGATAATCATGCTGGATGACTCCCCTATGACTATTCAGGGATTAGAACTGAATAATAAGTCAGATTACCTCAGAGAGGGACAGCTGACTATAACTGGTAAATATGGATGTCTCAGATGCAGTGTGAAAAAACATAATATTGCAAGAATAGGCATGGAATTCACAAATTGAAAGGAGAAGCAATGGCAGAAACAAAGAAAACAAATGCTCCGGAAGAAACAAAAGAAGTTCTTCCGGCAGAGAAAGAAACGGAATATGGGGTAGATGAGCTGATTGCCGCACGCGATCAGCTTTTTTCTTGCCCTGATTGCGCGATGGTGGCACTGAAACTGTCAAAAAAGAAAAGCATGACTGTTTCAGAAGCCGAGAAGCTTGTCGAAGAATTTATGAAGAAGGAGGTCAAATAATGGCGGAATATTTCCAGATTCCTGAAGTAGGTACAAAAGTTCGACCAGGAAGTTATTTCAACGTAGATAAGAATGGTGACGATGATTCTTTCGGGGCAATTGACGGAGTTGTTGTAGCTGTGTTTAAAGCAACGTTTGGACCAGTAGATAAAGTAACAGTCTTAGAGAGAGGAGACGATTACACAACAATCTACGGAGATGGATTAACGACTGACCTGATTCGTGAAGTTCTGTATGGTGGTGCAAAGAAAGTTATTTGCTGTCGCCTTAATGGAACGGGCGGAGCTGTGGCGAGCGTAAGTCTTACAGCTGCAACTGGAAAAGTTAAGATCACAGCAAAACATCCAGGAGAGATGCCATTTTCTGTAACTATTAGAAACCGCTTAACTGACAAAGACAGGAAAGAATGCATTATCTATACAGGAACTACTGAATTTGAAAAAGTATATTTTTCAGCAGGCGATAATGAAGCTGCAAGTCTTGTAAGTGCTTTTGCAAATTCAAAGAATTTCACGGCTAATCTTGAAGAATCTGCAAAAGGAATCATGACTAATGTGAATCAGACAGCGTTTACGGGAGGAAAGAATCCTACAGTAGCAACTGCCAATTATTCAGCTGCTTTTTCACAGGCAGAAAAATATTTCTTCAATACAATTTGTGTTGATACAGAAGATACAGCAGTACATGCGCTGTTACAGGCATTTCTGGACAGAATTTATGAAACCAGTCAGTTTGGGATTGGAGTTGTTGCAGAGAAAGATAACAAAGATTTAGACGAAAGAATGAATGCGGCAGCAGGATTTGATGGTGAGAATATAGTTTATGTTCTCAATCCAAAAGTCTTTATCAATGAGGGAACTCTGGATGGATATCAGACTGCCGGCTTGATTGCTGGACTTATTGCAGCAACTCCTGCAAATCAGGCAGTGACTCATATGGTGATTACTCGATATGTAGATCTTGCAGAACCGCTTACAAATACTCAGATTATAAAAGCGGAACTGAAGGGATGCTTGGTTCTTAGTAAGTCTACAGAAGATGAGGTATGGATTGATGCTGGAATCAATACACTGATCAATCTTCCAGATAACAAAGATAAAGGTTGGAAGAAAATCCGCCGTGTAAGAACAAGATATGAGTTATTGTACAGAGCAAATGCCCAGTCCGACGCTTTAGTTGGAAAAGTCGATCCTGATAAAAATGGAAAAGCCACTATTATTGGAAAAATTCAGGGAATTATCAATGCCATGATCAAAGAAAAAAAATTAACAGCAGGAACAGTAACTGAGAGCACGACTTATATTGCAGACGCAGATAACTGTTATTTTGACCTTGATATCATTGATAAGGATTCTGCGGAACATATTTACTCATTCTATAAGTTTAGATTCAGTACCAATGCAGAGTAAAGGAGGAAAGGTGAATGTTAAATACAAGTGCTGCAACAGACGCGAGACATAGTCGTTCAGGTAAAGATGCCATGCTTTACAATGCAGATGGGGTTCCGTTTGCGCAGGTAAGCAGTTTTCAGTCGAAAACATCTTTTAATAATACCAAATATCAGCCATTAGGACAGAACAGAGAACTGGAAACAAACAATACTATTGGAGTCACGATTACAATTTCGGAGATCGTTGTTCTGGATGGCGAATTATTCAACAATGTTGTTAGTGCGGTAAATAAAGGAGAAAGCCCGGTTATGACTTTAGATGGAGTTATTGAAGGGCGTAATGGCTCCCAGGAACGCATTACATATCGTGAATGTATCTTTAGCGGTGACCAGGATCTGCAGAATGTAAGTACAGGAGATACATTATCAAGATCTTATAATCTGCACTGCAACGGGGAAGTAGAACCCCGTTCATCACTGACAATTTGATATCTGGTCAACACAAGGGTGGCTAAAACTGGCCACCCTTATTTTTATAAACGGAGGAAAATAATACATGGCAAGAACTGCAAATATCGAAAATGAAGAACCAAGAACAACTGAAATTGATATGACAGAAGCTGAGGCAGATGAAGCATTAAAAGCTGATATGGCGGCAAATGAGGCGGGTTATCTGGCGGGTCTTTTGGATGCGGCAGAAGATGCGGAAGAAGAGACAAAGAAAATTGAGATTGTCCGTAATGGGAAGCTTTATTTTGTCTTCTCTATTCACGCATTAGCAGATGAAACCCTGTATGAAATTCGTAAGAAATATACTAAGTATGCGAAAAATAAGAGAACTGGCACAAAGGTAGCTGAAGGAGTAGACAACGCGAAACTCCGTAGTTCTATGATTTACAATGCGACAATCGCAGAAGATCAGGAAAAACTGTGGAACAACAAACAGGTTCATGAAGCATTAAGACGGAGAGGAAAACACATTATTAATGCCCTGGATGTTATTGATGCAGTACTGCTTCCGGGAGAAAAAGAGAACGTATTAGCTGTTCTGGACGAGCTTTCAGGCTACGATACAGAAGAAACAAAGGTTGAAACAGCAAAAAACTTATAAGGTTCGGCTACAAATCAGCCCTGTTGCACTGGATTTTCCAGAGACAGGGCATAAGGCCGGATGAGGTAATGGCCTTGCCCGTAGGGGTCAGAGCCTTTCTTTTTGCCTCTACAGAGGTATGGATTGAAGAAAATATCAAGAAAAATGAAAAGAGGTGAGATGCTTGGCAGAAACGATAAGGATAGAGATTCCTGTTAATGTAGTCGATAATACCGGTTCCGGAACGTCGAGTGTGACCAGGAATCTCACTGCAATGGAAAGAGCGTTCGAGAGAGCGGATAGGGCGGCACAACGATTCCAGCGTAGATCAGGCGTAGCGGCTGAGATAGAAATAGGAGCAGACGATAGCGCCACCCCGGTTCTTTCAGCTGTTGAAAATGCTACGGAGCAGATAGACGGAGAGACGGCACAAGTTGAAGTTGCGGCAGATGATTCTGCTACGCAGACGGTCAATGCTGCTTCGGATGCTGTAGAAAATTTTGACGGTACTTCCGGAGATGCAGAAATAGGAGCAGACGATAGCGCCACCCCGGTAGTATCCGCCGCTTCTGATGCGGTGGAGAATTTTGATGGAATGAGCGGGGATGCCGAGATTGGAGCTTCTGATGAAGCTACACCAGTTATCCGGGCCGCACAGGATGCAGCAGAATCATGGGGAGGAAGCGTGTTTAATGCTACCATTGGTGTCATAGATGCGGCAACCGCTCCTATTTCTGCGCTTGCAAGTGCAGCAAAAAATCCGGTTGTGCAAGGGGCATCGTTGATCGGTGCCAGTTTCGGTGTGGCAGAATCGGTTAATTCCTTCCAGGACTTCGAAGCTATGATGTCCCAGGTGAAAGCTATTTCTGGTGCAACAGGACAGGCATTCGATGATCTGACCGCAAAAGCACAGGAGATGGGCGCAACGACCAAGTTTACGGCTACAGAATCAGCTGAGGCGTTTAATTACATGGCTATGGCAGGATGGAAGCCACAGCAGATGATTGATGGTATATCCGGTATTATGAGTCTTGCAGCAGCATCTGGCGAAGACCTTGGTACGACTTCCGATATTGTGACAGATGCGCTGACAGCTTTCGGATTACAGGCGGGTGATGCAGGGCATTTTGCTGATGTTCTTGCTCAGGCGAGCGCCAATGCCAACACAAATGTGTCAATGCTTGGAGAATCGTTTAAATATGTCGCTCCTGTTGCTGGCGCTATGAATTACAGCGTTGAAGATACATCTCTTGCGCTTGGTTTAATGGCAAATGCAAGTATTAAAGGTAGCATGGCCGGTACCGCACTTAAAACATCTTTGGCAAATATGGCGGCACCTACAGACAGCATGGCAGCAGCTATGGATAAATACGGAATCAGCCTTACAGATTCTGAAGGAAACATGAAATCCCTTCGAGGAGTAATAGATAATCTTCGAGGAAGCTTGGGTGGACTTTCTGAGACTGAGCAGACAGCAGCAGCTTCAACCATTTTCGGAAAAGAGGCCATGGCCGGCATGTTAGCAATCATCAACGCCAGTGAAGAGGATTACAACAAGCTGAGCACAGCAATTGGCAATTCAAAAGATGCGGCAGAGGGAATGGCTGACACGATGCTGGACAACCTTAAAGGTTCCTTTACATTAATGCAGAGCGCTATCGAAGGCACAGAGAACGCCTTCGGAAAACGGTTGTCTCCGTATTTAAGAGGAATTGCAGGTGGAATTACCGATATGATGCCTGAGATAACGGATGGAATCAATGCGGTTATGGATGTGGTAGATGATAAGATTGCAGGCGTAAAACGCAAGATCACTGACATGACCAGTTCTGATGAATGGAAGAATGCGGATCTATTTGGAAAGATAGACATAGCATGGGATTCAATAATCGCAAAGCCGTTCGGGAATTGGGTTTCTGGAGATGGCGCGCAATTAATATCCAGTGGGCTTGGCACATTATTTTCGAGTGCAGCGGCTATTCTTCCGGGAGGTGAAAAAGCAGGACTAACATCGTGGTTAAGTGCGGGAGTTCTAGCGAAAGGAGCGGTGGCGATCGCACAAAAAGGGAAAAGTGTAGTGGAAACCCTATCCCCTATCGGAGATGCTATCAGTAATATTACAGAAGCTGCCGGAAGCGCAAACGATGTGATGGATTTCGCAAGTAATCTGGGCTCAATGATTCCTATGGGAGCAAAAGTTGGACTTGCGGCAGCGGGAATTACAGCTGCGATTATAGGAATCAAACTTGCAATCGACAAGTATAACCAGACTCAGCTTGAGAATAGTTTGGAGGAACATTTTGGGAAGATTAAATTATCTGCAGACGAAGTCAAAGATGTGGCGGCAGGAATACTGAATCAGAAGTACCTTACCAATGTCGAACTGGCATTGAATGAAGTACAGAATGCCGACAATCTGAGAGCTGAAGCACAGAAAGCTTTGGAGTCAAATGATGTCCTTGAGTTCAAGAGCAGAGTTGGAATCACTTTGACAGCTGATGAACAGCAGGAATATACGGATAATATTAATACTTTTGTCGAAAGCAAGATATCTGAGTTGGAGAGTCGTACATTTGCGGCTCATATTCACGTTCAAACATACCTCGCAGGTACAGAGGACGGCCAGACATTAGCCCAGAACATCAAGGAATGGGCTAGAGCGGACAATTTAGAACTATCCGATTTATCCAGTCAGCTGTCACAAAAGGTCTCTGAGGCCTTGAAAGACGGCATCGTTGATGTGAATGAAGAAGAAGCTATTAGTGCATTGCAGGAGAAGATGAATAACATTACTGCCCGTTGGAAAGAAGCCGAAGCACAAGCACAGTGGGACTGGATAAACCAGAAATACGGTAAGCTGAGTGCAGCGGACCTTACAAGCGGCTCATTCACCGATTTGGTTGAGGAAATGAGAAGCCAGAGAGAAACTGCGATGGAAAGTGTCCAGTCGGATGTGACGCAATGGTATGCAGAGTTGAATGCGATGGAAAAGTCTGGCAGAATCACAGCAGCACAGAATCAGCATTATCAAGAAATGACCGGTTGGTATGTCAGAGGACAGGAAGGATCAGAACTTTCCAAATCCTTACAGCTTGGAAGCAATACGCTGAATGATGCTTACGGAGATAAGATTACCGGAAACATTCAGAAGCTTACAGAAAGCGCACAAATAGCACTGAAAAGTGCAGAGGCAAGTCTACAGGAAGGCTCTTATGGAATGCTTGGAAATACATTTGACAGCTTGTTCCAGTCGCTTGACAACGGTCATGGATTCCTTGGAATCGGTGCAGATGCAGATCAGAGCGCACTAAATGAACTATATCAGTCAATGAAGCCAGATGTTTCATCAATGCAGAGCCTTATCGATCAGTACAGAGAAAGCGGTCAGGCAATCCCGAAGTCTCTTATGGATGGATTCAATGAAGCTATCGAGGTTGGGGCGGCAGCAGGAGACGAAGATGCGGCATGGCAGAACTACGCAAACCAGATTATGGAGAGCGGAAGTGAAGAAATGAAGAGTGTACTGACAGACCCGAACAATCCTATGTACGAGAGTGTCAGAGCCACCTTGCCGGAACAGTTTAGGGAGGCAATTGACAGAGCTACCGCAGAAACGACTGACGATGAGATTACTCTTGAAGGCCTGAAAGCCTCTGTTGATGGTGATGTAGACATTGATAAGGACGCATGGGTATCGGCCATGAATGAGAAACTGGGTGACCTTGCAACTACTGAAGAAGTTACGGCAGAAGGCGCAAAAATCAAGATTGAAGCTGGCGACTGTCTCTGGGATATCGGAAATGCTCTTGGCGTTGACTGGCATAAGATCGCAGAAGAAAACGGCATTGAAGAACCGTACATTATTCATCCTGGAGATGAGATTACGATTTCAATGGATACCTTGAAGGCAGAAGTGAATGGTGATGCCGCACAAGCTGCAATAAGTGACGCTATGTCTGCGTTAACAACTGAGGGAGCAGAGTTTTCTGTTACTGCCGAAGGAGTTAAGGTGGACTTATCAAACGTTGAGGTTGATTCAGAATCAGCTACAGCGCAAATTGAGGCAGCCCTTGGCATGGAATCCGGTACGCTTGCGGCGAATGACATAACTGTAACGTCTGGGGCAACGGTAACGATTCCGCAGGAATTAGTAAATGTTGATACTTCCGGTATTCAGAGTGCGACAGAATCGCAGACTGAAACGGAACCGGTTGAGACAGATACAACTGCAAACGTTAATATCACTGATGCGACCACAGATGCGTCCGGAGCAAAAGAGCAGGCACAGTCAGAGGTTGAAAGTACATTCTCTGAATCTATGCCAGCAGACGGACATACAGATGTAACTCTCGATCAGACCAATAATGCAGCAGAAGTATATTCTGAAGTTGCAGGAGAAGTACAGTCTACCTTCTCTAATCCGATTCCCGCATCATGCACCGTTAATGTAACACTTAACTGGCATATAACAAATCCATCTGCCGGAATTACAACATCTGGAAGCGGTTCATCCGTTACAGCTACTATTGCAGGTAATGCAGAGGGAAGCATCGTTACCGGACCGTTATTATCCTGGGTAGGTGAAGATGGTCCAGAAGCTATTATTCCTCTTGGCTCAAAACGCCGAGACAGAGGCATGGACTTGTGGTTACAGGCTGGACGGGCATTGGGTGTCAAAGAGTATGCAGACGGCGGCATGATTGGTGATGTTCCGTTGTCAGGCGGTTCCTCAGACTCGACTTCTGGAGATTCTTCTGGTAGCGGAGACAAGGGACAGGTTGTGATTAACATGAACCCTGTGTTCAATATCAACGGAGATAGCGGAAATGATACTGTCAATACCATCAAGGAGAAACTAAAAGAGCTGATTAATGAGATGTCTGGTGAACTGGCAACAAGATTACTTGAATCATATGCAAATATGCCAACTTAGGAAGGAGGGGAAACATGGAAGTAACTGTAAAAGAAGCAGCTAATAAGAAATCTAGCCTTCGTTTTCCTTCTCTTCCAGACAAAGAGATAAGGGTCAAAGGAAATGCAAAATATCAGAAATACGACATTATAAAACAGGGCGTATTTGCATTTCCAACCGGACCTGATATAAGAACATATGAATGGGATGGATACCTCTGGGGAAGAGCCAGAAAAAAGATGTCCACCATACATACGAAGTGGCTGGATCCGAAATCTGTTATAAAGAAGCTGGAAAACTGGCGAGATAAGGGAACGGTTCTGAACCTTATCATTTCTGCCGGTGGCGGCATCAATGTTGATGTGACGATTAATAGCTTTGAGTATAAGAAATTTGGCGGGAAAGGAGATTACTCTTATAGCATTTCCTTTTATCGTTATCGTCCGCTTAAAATCCAGACCACAAAGGATCTCGGCATTGATAAGAAGAAAAAGAAGACGACAACCAGAACGAATCTGAAAAAGAGTTCAACAGATAAGAAAAAACAGACATACACCATTAAAACTGGTGACTGCCTGTGGAATATCGCAAAGAAATTTTACGGATCAGGAGCAGATTGGAAAAAGATTTATGATGCAAATAAGACAGCGATAGAAAAGGCTGCGAAAAAATACGGGCATAAGGATAGCAACCAAGGGGATTGGATATTCCCTGGAACTATCCTTACGATACCGTAAAGGAGGTTAGATGGTTGACCCACTTAAATATTCTTATTATCTGGTACTTGTGACCGAGAAAAAGAAGAAATACGACATAACAAATTTTGTTGAAGATCTGGGCTGGGAAGAACTGGAAAATGAGCTTGCGGCGAAGCTGTCGTGTACGGTGAAGAACGATAAGACCACAAAGGGCAGACTCTCCAGCTTGACGAAACCTGGATGTTATCTGTACCTGTATTACCGATACAAGACAGGAACTGCACATGAAGCCATGCGTGGCCGGATTGTAGAGTGGAATCCATCTGCTAAATCGAGCAGCCAGCCGCTACAGCTGAAAGCTTATGATAACCTGTATGATCTGCAGGAGTCCGAGGACTGCGTATATTATTCAAGTGGTGCCCGGACAAAGCAGGTTATACAGGATTTTTTCAAAAAGTGGGGTATAACAATAAACAAATACACCGGTCCAGACGTAGCTCATGGCGTGATAAAGGAAGATAAAAAGAAACTTGGCACACTGGTTAAGGACATCTTGGATGAGGCGAAAAAGAAAGGCGGCGGATATTCCGTTATTCGTTCCGTAAAGGGCAAGGCGCAGATTCTGGGAATTGGTAGTAACAGCAATATCTATCATTTCGGTGAGACCGAGAACATGATAAGCGTTTCTCATAAAATAAGCACTTCGGGAATGGTCACGAGGGTGAAAATTCTTGGAGAGGCAGATGATGATAAGCGTAGACCAGTAGAAGCTACAGTTGATGGACAGACGAAATACGGCATCCGGCAGAAGATTATTACAAGAGCCAAAGACGACAGCTTAGATGAGGCTAAAAAGACAGCTAAGGAGACTCTTGAAGATGATGGAAAGCCGAAAGAGGAAATCAAGGTGGTTACTGTCGATATGCCAGTTATCCGGAAAGGCGACATCGTTCATATAAAAATGTCAACAGGATCCGGCTATTATTGGGTAAAAGCAATAACCCATGACTGCGATAAGATGGAAATGACAATGAGCCTAAAGAAAACAAAGCTGAAATCTTCATCTTCTTCCAGTTCTGGAAACAAGAAAAAGACTGGAAATTTTAGTGTTGGCGATACAGTCAATTTCCATGGCGGTACACATTATGTTTCTTCGGATGCGTCATCTGGCTACCAGGTTGCAGCAGGAAAAGCAAAGATCACGCATAGCAATCCGGGCAGCGCACATCCTTGGTGTTTGGAAGGTCTTGATTGGAGCGAAACACACCTATGTGGATGGGTAGATGAAGGAACATTCGATTAACGGGAGGTAGAGGATGGCATTTGATAGTAATGATGGAGTGTCGAGACTGGCAGCAGCTCTTGATAGTAGAATGAAACAGCACGCAGATAAACCCCTATGCCTTGATTTTGCAGAAATTCAGGCAGATGGTAGCCTACTCTCGAACACTTTCCCGATTGCGATTCCAAAGAGGGATTACAGGGTGTGCAGACAGCTTACCCTTGGAAAGACGGGAGATGCATTCTGCGATGTGCAGACTGAGCATTCTGGGAAAGCATATCTTCCGGAATCAATGCGGCAGTTACAGGCAGGAGACAGGGTACTGATCGCCTGGGTGCAAGACACTGCTGTTGTGATTGACATTATAACCAGACCGGTATAGGAGGACATATGGCAGACAATAACTTATATCCGGTGGTGGATATACCGGAATATGAGGAAGAAAATGAAGAATATGATACAGAGTACAAGCCATCTGTGGCGTGGGACTTAGAGAAAGGAGATTTCGTTTGTGAATCTCCTTTTTGTATGCTTAAAAGCGAAGGGCTCGAAGCGTACAAAATATGGTGCGTAAAGGCAGTTGCTACAGAAAGGTATAGCTGTCTCGGATACGATGATGATATCGGTGCAGAGATGGAAGATGCCATGAAGGAAGAAGATGATACAGCTGTGGAACTGGCGATTGAACGTACCATAGAAGAGGCTCTGATGGTAAATCCACGAACTGAATCCGTAGAGGACTTTGAGTTCTCATGGGAACCATCTGTGGTTTATGTGAAATTTACAGTGTACGCAATACACTGGGAGAAATTCGATTTAGAAGTAACATTGAAAAGGAGATGAGAATTTGACAGAAGAATTTGTAACTCCAGAATTTATAGATAACAGCGATCCTGATACAATCCAGTCCCGGATGATGAATAATCTGCCAGTTGATATATCTGATATGCCGGCAGACTTTCCATATGATTTTACCATGCCGACTGCAATCGAGATCTCCAGACTGATACAGTACAACCTTACCCGAACATTGATGCTTATGTTTCCGGCGTGGGCCTGGGGTGAATGGCTTGATCTGCATGGAGTATCTGCAAAGGTAACACGAAAGCAGGCAAGCAGAGCTTCCGGGCATGTGACTGTTACAGGTACTCCGGGAACCGTGATTGAAGAAGGAACTGTCTTCTGTACGGAAGGAACAGCAGATACAGAATCTATTGAATTTGCTACAACTACTGAGGAAACTATTTCGGATTCCGGAACAGTTGATATAACCGTTGCGTCTGTCATGGCAGGAGCTGCCTATAATGTTACGAGAAACACTGTAATATTACAGAAACAGACCAATAAAAACATTGCTTCCGTGACAAATGAAAATCCTATTCGAGGCGGAACAGATGAAGAAGACGACGATACATACCGTGAACGAATTCTTGAAAAACTGCGTTCTGCTGAGGTTTCTTTTGTTGGCTGTGATGCAGATTATGTTCGCTGGGCGAAAGAAGTATCTGGTGTGGGTTCTGCTGTCGTGGAAGCCGAATGGAAAGGACCTGGCACCGTTAAGGTTGTTGTTGCGGATCCGGATGGTTCTGCGGTTGGAGAAGATACTCTAAAAGCAGTTGAAGACTATATTGTATCCCCAAAGGACAGAATGAAGCGTCTGGCTCCGATTGGAGCATCCGTAACGATATCTACAGTGAAGGACATGACTATATCCTACAGTGCAGTGCTTGAACTGGAAAGCAATTACAGTATCGACAATGTAAAGGAAGCATTCCTGACAGCATTAAAGACCTACTACAGGGAAGCTAAGGACAGTGAAGAAATCCGGTATACAGTTGTATCGGCATTGTTGTCAAATACGGCTGGCGTAATTGATTTTTCTGGCTTAAAGATTAATTCAGGCACAGATAACATAGCTGTTGCGGCAGATTATTATCCGGTAACAACGCTGAGTGACCTTGATTTTACGGAGGGATAAAGATGCATATAGATAATATTGATCTTGAACACTTTCCGACGAACGAGGTTGCGCAAAGACTTCTGACGTATGTGACAAGAGGCTGGTACGATAAATCGTATGTCGGAAAATGGATATACGAGGTTATTGGACTGGAACTGGAGACTGCAAGCAGGAGGATTAGCGAAGCGCAGAAGCAGGCATTTCCGGAAACAGCGGCATGGGGAATTTACTTCCATGAACTGACGTATGGAATACCGATTGACAGGACAAAAGACATTGATGATCGCCGAAAAGCAGTCGTGAATCGACGCGATAGGACGGCCAGATCGTCCATTACGCCTTATAGGCTCGAGAACATTATACAGACCGTATTTGGGCTTTCTGCGAGCGTCTCGGAGCAGGTAGAGAAGTATGTGTTTGGTATCGACCTGTTGATCGGAGCAGATTATCCGATATATTCCGTCGATGTTTTACTGGAATATATCCGAAAAATAAAACCATCTCACCTGTCAATGCAGGCTCGCTATGTAATCGAAGCCGCAATATGCAGTGAGAGGGAAAGAACTCTATTCCCAGCGTTAGATATAGAAATGCAGCATGCCTGGATGGAAGGATATTCTGTACCGTTAATAGAAGTTAAATGCGAGATAACAGAAAAGCTTCCGGTTGGAATGACTGGGAATGTAATGATCTACAAGAATCTTAATCAGTGGAATGGCGAGTACAAATGGGATGGAACGATACAGTTTGATACAGAAGTAACTACGGAGGATTTGTGATGGAAGGAAAGGTAACAGCAGTAGGAAGAAAAAAAATCCTGAGAGCCAGGGCTGGAGAAATCACTCTGCCTAAAATTGTAGGGTTTGCGTTTGGAAGCGGCGGTTCGAATGGTTCAACAGTTCTTAGTCCGGGAGAAACACTTAAAAGTGAATTTCTTCGAAAAGCAGTAGATGGGCATACACTTAAAACAAACGAAAACAAGTGTGAATATTATTGCACATTAAACGGATCTGAAGCTAATGGAAAGAGTATTAGTGAAATTGGTCTGTATGATTCGGAAGGAGACATCATCATGATCGCTAATTTCCTTCCAAAAGGAAAAGATTCGAATGTATCAATGAGATTTGAAATTGATGATGTTTTACAGTAAGGAGATGATTGAATGGCAAATGTGGTTATTCCAGACTCCATAGAGTTCAGCGAAATTTTAAGGATTATCGAAACAAAAGATCTGGTTCATGCTGATGTAGTCAATCCTTTATTCAAAACACTGTTATTGAATACGGTATATTTGAATCGTCATATGACAGAAATGTTTGAGAGGATTGAAACTCTTGCGACGGACAATACCTACGGAGGAACAGAGTTATCTGCAGAGGCAACGGTGACAGATGCAAACGCTCAGTTTGCTGTGATTAAAAAGACATCCTCTACGGCTTCAACTCAGATTTTATTTTCAAAACCAATTGAAAAGCTCAGAAAAGGTCTTTACAGCTTATTGCTGCGATTGAAAGTTACATCAATCACAAACAGCAATGGTCTGATTGAACTAAAAGTAACATCTGGAGGAACTGTACTTGAGACACGGACAATAACTGCTCAAATGTTTGAAAAAGCAGGAACCTTTCAGACGTTTGGCTTAAATGTAGAACTGTCAGATACAGCTACAATTACAGCTACTCTATTGAAAAACAGTGCGAATATAACAGTATCCGTTGATTATGTCATGCTTCAGCCGGCTCAGACAGCAATCACGAGTTTGTAGGCGGTGGCTATATGATATCGGCAGAGAGACTTGTAGAATTGCGGGCAAAAGTAAAAAAAGAAATGGCAAGGAGAAGCTGTGTGGAGCATGGTTCAAGCGCTTCAATGAATAAATTTGCTGCAAATTATGATTATAATGCTGTTCCGGTCACTGGGGGAGACATTACAGATGAACATATACAAAAGGTTATTGATCCGCTGCTTAATGTAGCGGATTTTTTGCAGAATAACAGCCTGCAACAGAGTCATAGTGGAGCAGATGTGATCGTCGATCAGGCAGAGAAATTTGTTGATACCCTCGCAAAAATAGATAAGCAGGCAAGTGATAGCGGATGCAGAGGACTTTGTACGGGGTTATGCGTAGGTTCTTGCACATCTGGCTGCCAGGGATGCACCGGGTGTACTGGTGGTTGCGATACCACTTGCGCAAAGAGCTGTTCAGATGGCTGTTCTACATCCTGCGGTGGTTGCTCAGACGGCTGTTTTTCTGGATGCACACATACCTGTGGTTCCGGATGTACAACCGGCGCGATGACTACATAATGAGAGGAGGTGATATCTATGGCGTGTTCAAAAGGATGTGGAACGAGTTGTGCAACGAGCTGTAAGTCCACAGCGTCTGGCAACTGCGGCGGATGCGGGACTTCCTGCTCGCGAAATTGCAGTACGATATGTAGCGGCACCTGTTCTGGTACTTGTGATAAAACATGCACAAAGCAGTGCAATCACAATTGTTCGGACGAATGTACTGGATGTCAACGGACATGCGCAGATGATTGCGAGGCAGGATGCAAAACGGATTGCCTTCAGACATGCACAGCAAATTGTTCGGACACCTGCGCAGACTGTACAGGCGGATGCGGAAACAGTTGCTTTTCGACATGCGCAGATGATTGCACAAGCGGATGCAAGGGCAGTTGCAATCAGACATGCACAGCAAATTGCATGAACGACTGCAATACCTGGTGCGAAGGCGGATGTTATTCTTCATGCACATGGACTTGCGAAGGATGCAGTAATACTTGCACCGGTACCTGCTCCGGTACCTGTTCTGGCACCTGTTCTGGTACCTGTTCTGGTACTTGTCAGGGTTGTGATAATAAGTGCACAGCTTCCTGCGCTCAGTCTTGTACTGGCTGTAGCGGCTGTTCGGGTTGTGGAAATTCCTGTGGTTCCGGATGCACAGATAGCTGCATGGGAACCTGCAAAAGCAATTGTTCTGGAGGCTGCGGAACCAGCTGTGGAGGATGCTCTACATCCTGTGCATCAAGCTGTCAGAACGATTGTGGCGGGACCTGCAGGAATCAGTGTTTCGGACAGGCGACTACACCGATATATTAAATTTAATCAGGAGGAAAATATGAGAACATTAATTATTAAAGTAGACAGTAAAGAGGCGGAGTACATAGAAAGACTGGACTATGAAAGAGGTTTTACAAAAGATGTCCTTCAGAGGATCATTGAATCACATCCAGATGATGCGGGAATTGTTAATGGTGAAGCATTTAAGGCATACCAGAAACAGGGAGTTGAACTGGATGCACAGTTTAAGATGGCTGTGACGGAACTTGAGCAAAAGTATATTCCAGATACACTGAAAGGTCATAAGATCAGATGGAATCTGGAATACAAAACAGCTGAATTAAAAGTAGATATTTTGTGCAATTGTGCAATTGAGGGGATTGAATGAGAAGAACAGAACAGTATTCTGAAAAACTGAGCCGGTTATATCCTGAGCTGCACGAACCGGTAGGGACAGAAAAGATTCTGACTCAGACCGTTACATTTCAGGTCACTGATGACTGCAATCTGGCATGCAAGTATTGTTACCAGACACATAAGGGCAAAAAGAAAATGTCTTTCGATACGGCAAAGAAGATGATTGATCTTCTGTTAACTGGAGAAAAGGGCATGGGAGATTATATCAATCCAAGGCGTTCCCCTGGCCTTATCATTGACTTTATCGGTGGAGAACCGCTATTGGAAGTAGGACTGATTGATCGAATCTGCAGTTACACTATTGGCCAGATGATAGAACTAAATCATCCATGGCTTATGAAAACAATGTTTTCTATCTGCAGTAATGGTGTGTGCTACTTCGAACCGGAAGTACAGAGAGTTTTACAGAAATGGAATCAGCGCCTGTCTTTTTCTGTGACTGTTGACGGAAATAAAGAACTTCACGATTCCTGCCGGGTATTTCCGGATGGGCGGCCATCTTATGATCTGGCAATTTCAGCGGCGAAAGATTGGGTAAACAAAGGTGGATATATGGGTAGCAAGGTTACGATAGCTCCTGCAAATGTGATGCATGTGTACGATGCAATTACGCACATGATCGATCTCGGATACAGCGAGATCAATGCAAACTGCGTCTACGAAGAAGGATGGCAGATGGTACATGCGACTGTTCTTTACGATCAGTTGAAAAAACTTGCAGACTATATCTTGGAACACAATCTTGATATGGAAAATAATTATTACATCTCACTGTTCGAGGAAAACTTCTTCCACCCGAAGCAGCCTGACGACCTGGAAAACTGGTGCGGTGGGAACGGAGTAATGTTGGCCGTGGATCCGGACGGCATCATTTATCCGTGCCTGAGATATATGGAAAGTTCTCTTGCAGGACAGCAGAAGCCATATAGTATAGGGGATGTGAACACGGGAATCTGCCAGTGCGAATGCCACAAATGCCGTGTAGAATGTCTCAAGAAGATCGATCGGAGAACACAGAGTACGGACGAATGCTTCAATTGTCCCGTTGCAGAGGGGTGCTCATGGTGTACTGCATACAACTATCAGGTATTTGGCACGCCCGACGCAAGGGCTACTTATATCTGTAACATGCACAAGGCACGGGCACTCGGAAACATCTACTTTTGGAACAACTATTACAAGAAACATGGAATTGATAAGCATATGGAGAATCATGTGCCAGAAAAATGGGCACTTGACATTATCACTCAAGCAGAGTGGAATATGCTGAATAGCTTATAACTATTTTCGATATAATCTAACAAAAAATGATAATATCGAAAAAATATGGTAAAAAAGAGAGGTGTTTTAAATGATAAAACAAGAAGTTATCTTTAATGTCAAAAACCTCAAGATTTCAAAAACGGAGAATATTTTCGCAACAGAAGGCATCAAAAATGTGTTTACGGCAGTATTTCAGTTTCATTCTACGGATTGGGATGGGCTGGCAAAAACAGCTGTGTTTGAAAACACAGAAGGAACGAAAGAGCCAAAGCTGTTAGAAGAAGACAGATGTGATATCCCGGATAGCTTTTTTAAGACTTCCGGGGTTTGCTATGTTTCTGTAATGGCAGGAGACTTCATGGTGACAAATAAAGTTGCCATTATCGTAGTCAATGCCGGCTATACTTCTGGCGATACCGTAGCGGAAGCTAAGAACTACTTTGAACAGATCCTCAGATATTTTGACGCAACAAATATGAATGTCCAGAAATACGGAAAGCTGGCTGAGAGATTCGCTATCGGATTGGCAGAAGATCCGGAGAGCCTTATGGATAACGCAAAATATTATGCGCATCAGGCAGAACAGGCGGTAATGGGAATCCCTGGACAGGTGGAAGATGCGAAGAATGATATCGATGCTTATGTAAAAGAAAAGGAAGCTGATCTGAAAGGCGAGGATGGAAATGTGTGCTTTGTCGAGTTTCGCATTGAGCCACCTTGCTTGTATATGCGGAATAATCCGGATGAAACAGACATAGAGTTCCGACTAAACGGTTCAAAATTGGAATACAAATGGAGGGAAAGAGGTTAAATGGCAAATAGATCAACGGGCAGCGGCCAGTGGACTGACATGGGGAACGTTACACCAAATCCTCGTGGAAGTTATTCTGACGCTGAAACATATAAGTATTTAGATATGGTGTCATATGGTGGCGGTTCGTATCTCTGCTTGCAGGATGATACGATTGGCGTGCGCCCATCTCCTGGTGAAAGTACAGACAGATGGTTCTGTTCTTCAGTACCGGGAGAAGCAACTCCAGATTTCAAAAACTTAGTGACAGAAACTAAAGAAGCGGCCAGGACAGCAAAAGAAAAAGCATCTGAGGCGGAGACAAGTGCAAAAGCTTCAGAAATAAGTGCACAGGCAGCTTCGGGCTCAGCCGGAGCAGCAGCAGCTTCGGCCAGAGATGCAGAGAATGCAAAAGATGTTGTTGCCGGATACAAAATTGCGGCTGAAAAGGCTGCATCATCCGCTGCAACATCTGAGAAAAATGTAAATGATAAAATTGCTGGACTGGACAATACGTTTTCTGAAAAAACAACGAGTGCAATAGAAACCATAAACAAATCCGTAGATACAAAAGCGGATGAGATAAAAAATGAAATCACTGCAACAAAAAATTCTATGGTGGATGCGTCTCAGAAAGCTATAAACGACACAATCGATGCGAGAAAAACTGAGATCAATAATACAGGTGCATCTGAAATTAAAAATGTACAGGCTGAATCAGCAACACAGACACAGGGGATTAAAAGCGTAGCAGCTGAGCAACTGGCAGCTATTAATGCGGCTGGTGGCACTTTAGAGAGTGCAATTGAACGCTACTATGCTATGCGCCGTACGAGAGAAATTTATACGGTAGAAGAACTTGATCCGGATGTTACACAGGCCTGCACGGTAAATCGTTTAGATGCTCTGTCTGGTCTTACCTGCACACCGTCCACAAATGCGACAGCTGGAGAAGACCAAATTGGAACTCTCGAAGCATTCCGTCCGATTGAAGTGAACTGGATCCTCGATGATGATGGAAACCAGAAAATTACCGCAATTGAGGGAATGCCGGGATATAAGACGACAGGAAAAGTCAACCGTGGAATCATGAACATGGGACTCTATTACAAAAAAGAGCGAAATGCAGAAGACAATGGCTGGCTGCATCATTGGTCCATGCTTCCTCGAAAAGAAGAAGGATATGTTCCGATGAAAGAATGTGTTCGTCCAGACAATACGGTGCAGGGATGGATGCTCCATCCTAAAGGAGCGGCAGTGGATATTGATGGTGTTCCGTATGTAACCAACGGAAAACCCGTCAGAAACAAACCTTCGTATGCAAATTTTGCATATGCACGAAAGCAGGGTCCGGCATACTGCTTTGAAACAGATGTTGATGCCGCATGGGTTCTGGCGTTGACAATGATTAAGTACGGAACAAAAGATCTGCAGGCCTATATGAGAGGATGCACAGCTTACAGTAGTCAGTATAATGTTGCGGTTGCTGAAGAGAATACAAAGAGAGTAATTCTCACAAAAGATCAGGCGAATTATTTTGTTGTTGGTTCGTCGGTCAGCATTGGAAATCCAGGTTCGAACACTAACTTCGATAGAGGCAATAATTATATGCACAATATCGTTGATAGCGCAAAAATTACAGCCATTCAGAAAGTAGACGATACATATAGTGCCTTAGTGTTGGATGTGTCTGCTCCATTTACAACTGCAACTACTTATAAGGTAAGTGCAATGCATTGGGAGACAGGATCCACTGATTCCGTACAAGGCTACGATGGAAGTCCAGTATCTAACACAGATGGAAAGAATATCTGCAAGATTAATGGCATTGAGATTATGCCGGGAGGCCTTTCGGTATCTGGAAACTCTGTTCATATTATAGAGACAGATTCTGATGGAAATACGAGCTGTACGTATTATAGATGTGATGATGCCAGATTGTTAACAACTAATACAGATACAATAATTAGTTCGTATGCAAAAGTTGGAAGTTTTCCTGCAACGGACAATGCATGGAAATTTATCAAAGAGCAGATGGTTGATTTTGGTAAAGGAGTTATGTATCCAGTGACATATGGCGGTGGCGATAAAGCTTATTGGGCAGATGGATGGCATACAGGAAGTACTCCTTCGGCTGGCCAAAAGTCAGCCCGGGAGCTCCTCCGGCGCGGCTATCTGTACCACGGCGGCATCGCTGGCCCGTCGTGCGTGGCTGGCAACAGTGGCCTGACGCTTACCTGGTGGCACTTCCTCGCGACCCTTTCTCCTAACGCCGTACGGGGTGAATGGCAGGCGACAGCCTGACAGAGGGGCTGTCCCCTCCAATGGCTACAAATGATTTTAAAATGATGAATTTAACCGTATGAAAATACAGACGGTTTAAAGTAACAAAAAATATAATATAAGGACTTATGGGGTCCGGGAGCTCCTCCGGCGCGGCAATCTGAACAACGGCGGCATCGCTGGCCCGTCGTACGTGAATGGCAACAATGGCCTGACGAATACCTGGTGGAACATCCTCGCGACAATTTCTGTGTATAAAAAATATGATACTTGACCTCATAAGCCGGCTGAAGAAGCCTATACTTGGGAATACCCGAAATACGTGATAAAAGGCCATTCCTTTCTCATGAAGTAGATTGACATCTGCAGAGTGGGAAGGGGAGACTGGCAGGTGCGCTGTCAGCCGGGGCTAGTAGACAACCGAAAGTCCCTGAATCACACAGAAAGGAAAATGCCTTTATGAAGAAATGCTGCAAGAATGTAAATATTTTAGCAGATGATTTTATTGAAGATTCAATTTACGAAGCACTTGACGAAAAATGGAAACGGTCAGATGTGGCAAAGTATCTGCATGGTCGCACAAGCTCAATGAGTTTGCGGGCTATGAAACGATTGCTTCGGGACACAGACGAAAGAGATCTCATGGTATCTGGTCTGGTCCATACAGTTGCAGAAAGCCTGCGCTATGAAATCCAGAACCGGTGTTTGAAAGTAGAACCTATTCAATACAGTTGGAGACAAGATGGGGTCAATGGAAAAATCCGAGAAATCGGTGTAGAAAGCGTAAAACAGCTGATTTTGGATGAAATAGCCAGTGAAGGTTTGGATGAACTCTGGAGGCGAAAGCTGGGATACCATCAGTACGCAAGCATTAAGGGAAAAGGACAGCTCGGCGGAAAGAAAGCAATAGAGCACCAGATCCGGAAGAAATACAGCATGTCTCGGTACGCTTGGAAAGGTGACGTAAAAAAGTGCTATCCATCTGTAGATACCCGCAAGCTAAAAAGAATGTTGGAACATGATGTAAAAAATGAAGTCCTGCTATATCTTGTATATTTCTTAATGGGAACCTACAAGCAGGGACTTAATATAGGATCAGGATTATCCCAGTTTCTATGTAATTACTATCTTGCGAAAGCTTATGTGTATGTTCTTGGTTTACATAAAGTCAGGAAACACCGTAATGGAGCTACCGAAAGCAAAAGACTTGTATATTTTTGTATCATGTATATGGATGATATTTTGCTCATAGGAGCCCGGGAAGCTGATGTTAAGAGGGCAGCTCGGGCGTTAGAAAAGTACCTGTTGAAAGAGTACGGACTCACAATAAAACCGGATGCAGACCTATTCCCGATTGATTATCGCATTAAAACAGGAAACAAATACGATAGTTACAGAGAAAAGGATAAGGCAGAAAGGCGAGGCAAGCCCATAGATATGATGGGTTATGTAATTTATAGGGAACACACAGAAATCCGTAGCAAGATCTTTTTACGGGCAAGGAGAGCTTATTCAGTAGCTTGGCACTGCATGAAGAATAGAGTTGAAATCCCTCTGGAGATTGCTTATAAATGCGCCAGTTACTATGGATGGTTTAAGCATACCGATTCCAAATACGTCAAGGGAAAATATAACATTGATGCTGTTTGCACAGCTGCAAAAAGGAGGATCAGCAAACATGCAAAAAGCGAAATATATGGAACGTCAGCCAGAAGTGCGCTGGCAGCCTGTCAATAATGGCATGGTAGATGTCACGCTGTGCCTGAATGAGCAGAAAGTGACAATTGAACAGGGACAGATGGAAGACTCTGCAAAGCAGATGATGTATGAATATGATTATCACCAGTTCAGGGAGTCTGCAGATAAGATCAACGAAGAAACGGTAAGGGCATCTCCTGCGAAATATATGTCCTATGTTCCAGAAGTTGAAAAGAGCTTGGAAGAGAAATTAGAGGAACTGCAGGCTTCTAACGAAATGCTTACAAGTTGCGTTCTTGAGATGTCAGAACTGGTATATCAGTAATGATGAAACTGTTGAACAACCTTATTATATTATTACAGAATGATGGAGGAAAAGAAATGATTGCAATGTTATGGGCACAGCAGATTATGCTTGGAAAGAAAACTTATGCAGAGGTACCGAGACTTCTGAAAGCAAAGGTAAAAGAAATCCTGGAAGATTCCGGAATGGGAGAACTGGCAAAAGAAGAATGACGAAACTGCAGATAATAAGTAAACAATGGTCATTGATTTATGATCTTCTGCTGCTTAATAAGGGTGCGAGCGAAAGAACCCTTGATGAGATTGAACGGGATATGGATACATTGGAATTTCATTGTAGAAAGTATGCCGACGCAGATGATGAAGAATTGATGGTATGAAAAGGGCCTGAGCAGGCTCTTTTTTTAATGGAGGTAAAACTATGCACAGCCAAAGAAGCCCACCGTAGAGGCCAAAATAGAAGGTGTAGACAGGAATATAGGAGGAAAATATGGAGGCGGAATACATTAGCCGGTCCGAACATGCTGAGTTCTGCAAGCGCGTTGATGCAGAAGACGAAAGGCAGAACAAACGATTGGAACTGCTTGAAGAAAATACAAAGCAGATTAATTCGCTTACAACATCGGTAGAGAAGCTGGCACAAAGCATTCAGCTGATGTGCAAAGAGCAGGAGCAGCAGGGAGCGCGCCTGGAATCACTTGAAAGCCGGGATGGGGAGATGTGGAAACAGGTAACAGGGTATGTTATAACAACTCTGGTTGGCCTTGCAATCGGATTTTTCTTTAAACAGTTCGGTTTTTAAGAAAGGCATTGATATGGATATTTTTAAAAAGAAAATAAAAAAGATAGTTTCGGCGATAAAGAAAGTCGGAACATTGAACCTGGTGCTGATGTTTGTCGGCGCTTTTTTTATATGGTTCAACTGGCAGATGATCTTGCTGTACAGGCAGTGCGATAGCATGCCGGAAACATATGCCTGTGCAGTTGTGGCAGCAACCATTGGAGAGTGTGGCATATGCGGCTGGATTCGGACAAACAAAGACAAACAGCAGGATCGGAAATGGCAGAAACAGGATGAAAAAGAAGGACGAGAACAAAATGATTCCGACATGAATGTCGGGAACATAGATGAGGAGGATAATTTATGACATTAGAATATTTTTTACTGTTACTTATGATTGTATCAATCTTTACCGGCTTAGTGACTGAAGGTATTAAGAAGTTGCTTGAAGAGTCAAAAAAAACCTACAAGGCAAATTTCCTTGCAGGAGGGGTGGCTGTAGTTTTGTCAGTGCTTGTAGGAAGTGGATATATTATTTTGATGGATGCACAGATAAACAGCAAGATGGCAGTATACCTTATTGCGCTGATCCTGCTTTCATGGCTGTCTGCAATGGTTGGATATGATAAGGTCATTCAGTCGCTTGGACAGATTAAACTCCCGAATAAAAATGAGTAGTTAGGAGCCTGTTTTAAGGCTCCTTTTTGCGAGGTGGACTTATGGATAAGCAAAATATAACTGTATTGAGAAAAATACTGTACGCAGTGGAATCCGGAGATCAGGTATATGGTAAGCAGGATTATTCCTGCTTTGCCGGGGTCGGAGCGAACTGTAGCAATGAAAAAGCTATTACGATCGGTGCGGGCCAGTGGTACGCAGGAGAAGCAAAAGAACTGTTATACCGGATCCAGAGAGCCAATCCGAAGCTGTTCAAGGATATGGACACTGCAGGCCTGGAAAAAGACCTTCTGATGAAGAGCTGGGATACATACGCCGTAACAGCAGAATCTGCGAAAGGAAAATGTATCGTAGACATTATCAGTACTGACTTGGGGAAGAAATGCCAGGATCAGTACATGGAAGACCAGATACAAACGTATATTCCGATCATTGAAAAAGCATATGGAACCATGGAAGATTCAGCCATGATGGAATGTATTAATGTCCTGCACCAGGGCGGCTTTGATGCATTGAAAAGAATCTTGTCTAAAACTCCAGAACCATATACTGCAGACAAGATTTATGTAACACTGTGCCGGGATCCGGCAGACCCGACGCCGAACCAGGTAGGGGATTACACAGACAGGCAGAAAGCTGTCATAAACATGATTCATACATATGCTGATAACACAGAGAAAGAAGGTATTGCAATGACTAAGACAGAAAAAGCAATAAGACAGATGGAGACATGGGCGAAAGATGATTCTCATGGCTACGATCAGGACTACCGCTGGGGAGAAAAGGGAGATTACGACTGTTCCTCGGCTGTGATCCAGGCATGGCAGAACGCCGGAGTTCCGGTTAAGTCTGGTGGCGCTACATACACAGGAGATATGAAGAACGTATTCTTGAAAAATGGATTTGTAGATGTAACGAGCAAAGTTAACGTAGCAACCGGATCTGGTTTGCTCAGAGGAGATGTGCTGCTGAATGAAGCACATCATGTAGCCATGTATTGTGGAAATGGCAAAGAGGTAGAAGCCTCAATTAACGAGAAAGGTACCGCTCATGGAGGTAAACCGGGAGATCAGACTGGCAAGGAGTTTTTGATCCGGAGCTATCGGAATTATCCTTGGAATTGTGTTCTCAGGTATAGAGGGAATATTTTCTCCGCTTCTGACACAGAAAAGAAGCAGAACGTAGTAGCCTATGTAGCGAGATTTACAAAGGACTGCAAATGCTACAGTGTAGCTGGTAAGACTCAGGCGAAAATGTTCCCAGTGATTAAAAAGAATGCGGTTGTAGATGTAATGAAATACACCGAAACCGTAAATGGTAAAAAGTGGTATTTTATCCGGATTCCACATCCGACAGAAGGATTTGTAAGAGAATTTGTTCCGGCCGGATATTTCAAGAAGTTGATTTAAAACAGACGGCGTCTTCTAAAATCACATTAAAATATATCACATCAAAAGGAACTCTATAAAGACGGAGTTCCTTTTGAATAAACCGCTAATTATATTTTATAATATTATTCCTCCCCTATCTTTCCTTCGTATTTTTTTATGAGCCATTCCGGGACCGGTTCGTCTCCGTCGTCACCCCTGTATTTGATCGGGTCAATATTGTTTGTGAAACACCACTCCCAGCTGTTATAATCGTCACCGTCTTTTGATACGATGTAGAATATATCATATTCGCCATCCACAAATGCTATCGTATCTGTTGCATTCATTGTGTACAGCATGATATACATGTTTCTCCTGTATGCGTACGCCATTTCTAGCGGCGAATCTTCACCGCCCAGAAATTCCATGAACATTTCAACGTCGGAAGATTCTTTCGACAATTTGTTATAATAATCGTAGACTTTTTCATCCCATCCGTCCGGGAAAAGTTTACGTTCTTTTATTTTCTCGTTATCTTCTTTAGCCATTTTGTAAATGGTTTCAAGTTTTACTCTCTTAATCATTTTACACGCCTCCTATTTCACTTCGCAATCTTCCAAGACAGCTCGCTCTAACAACTGTCTCACATAATCCGGACATTTGCTTTTTCCGGATTCCCAGTTTTCGAGCGTTCTAACCGGTATGTTGTACCTCCTTGAGAATTCTGCCCGAGATACTTTTAGTCGTTCACGCATTTCTGATATAGTCATAAATTCTCCTAATATTCGAAATATTCGCCGCTGAATTTATCACGACGATATCTTCGCACCATAGACTTCACACTGTAATTATAATCCATTAATTCGCCATGTTTATCGTAAACTGGTTCTTTGTCGACAGTTTCTCCGTAAAATTCAATGTATTCTCCATCCCCAGAGATGGAGATGTTATCATAAATTCCGAAATTTCTTTCTGGAGTAAATGTATATTTGGCAAGCATCTCCAAAATTTCTTTTGTTATAGGCTCTAAATGCATATTTTCCATAATCAATCTCCTATCTGTTCTGAAATTTTTCAATGACATCTGTTACTTTTTTGTATCGGTCTGTAATAACATATACGCCATTAATGTTGTCATAGTAGCCAAGAGCATGCTCAGCTCTCAGTTTAGAATTCCTATATTCTCTCAAAGAGATATAAGTTCTATCCTTACCGCCTTTTACCCAGTCATTACAGTTCCATTTCTGATACCATCCGTTACCCTGATCGCCATCGGGGTAAACTGTATCAAGCATTTTCTCGAGCTCTTTCCAAGGGATTTTGTACCCTTTCTGATTATCAAAAACTTCTAAAGCATAATTCACCATTGTTTTTGCTTCCTCCCATGCTTTCTTAAGACCGGAGGAAATTGTCATTGCAGATTTCTTAACCAGTTCCCATGCTCTTTTCATGATTTTTGATAAGTTGTATTTCTTCATTTCTGTTTCCTCCGTTCCTTTGATGATTATATAATACCACCAATTTGGTGGTGTGTCAATGATAATATCTTCCATATATTACCGCTATTTTTTATGCGTTCAATATGATAGGATAAACAAGCTTCGCTTATCAAGATTTCGATAGGATATAGCCAAAAACGATATAATCTAACAAATTCCGTCGTGTATTACCATAAAGTGGTAATTTATAACGGAAGGAGCAATGGCATGATAAAAATTTTGCTATCGAAAAAGCTTGGGGAATTAAGACTTACTCAGGCGGACCTGGCAAGGGCGACAGGAATACGTCCTAACACTATCAATGAGTTGTACCACGAGCTCACGGAAAGGGTAAACCTTGAGCACCTTGATCTAATATGCGAAGCGCTAAACTGTGAACTAGACGAATTGATCATTAGGGTGCCGAACAAAGAAACGTCAGTTGTCCATACACGCCAGGGAACCCTGAAACCCAACAAAAAGATGTAGCCGCTGCAACGATTACATCTTATTAAAGAGGGGAATGTTATATCCCCTCTTTAATTCATTTCTTTTAAATTATATTCTAACGAATCGTACAAATAATCTGTATCAAATCCCATATCTTTGTAACCTTGCAATACAGTTTCAACATAACGATTAGATGGTTTTCCCACAGTGGCCGAGTCAGGCAACAGATATATCATAGCCTTTTTCCTTGTACCGTTTTTTAATTGTACAAATACATTTTTCTTTCTATAAAATCTCGGATAGCCCTCATACAGATCAAGAGCCTTCTCGTTTTTATTATCGATATTCCAAACAGCAACAGGAACCCTACTTCCTTTTTGCCTTTTGACGGTCGCATAAGATCCTGTGCGGCTTCCCCTGTAAAGTAATTTCCAATTTATCAGATATCCAGTAAATGCGATTGTTGCTCCAGGACAACGGTATGACATTTGCTGTACGTTAAGATTGCTTCCGTATGCTACATATAAACTCATGGTTTTTCCCTTCTCCCCGTCAAGCAGCTAGGTCAGCTGATTTATGATTAAGCTACATGTTCTGCATTTGCATTTTCGCGAAGCTGTTTCATCATGTGAAGTCTGCAGGTTTTGAACTCGTCTCCGTAAAGCCCAAGTCTGTTTGTAAGGATATTGTACATCAGAGTGACTTTTTTCTTTGCTGTGTATCCGTTCATGGATCTAAATACGACTTTGTCATCAGATTCGATGGACCATGCAGAGAGTGCTAAACAAAACTGTACATACGCTTTAATTTTTCCTGCATGAAGAGTGCTGTTAAAAAGTCTAAATTCAACAGTGCCTTTCTGGAAGAAGCTATGAAGATTCAATGCGTGGTATCTTGTAGAGTTATAATGCTGATGATTGATCCCACCACAGTAGCCATCGTTTGCTGGGCTGTACCAAATTTTCTCAACGGAATCTGTTGTGATGTTTTTGTCTTTTTTCATTGTATCAAGTAAATTCTTGCAAACTGGCTGGCACCAACGATATTTTCTGTCACCTACTGCAAGCGCATCGTAAATGATTTCCTGTCGGCTATACATGAAATTTACCAGACGGCGAAGAGATGTTGCGGTATGGTTCGCTCCGTCTACATGAATATGGATTCCGCATGAACTGTGAGGAACTCCGCCGATTTCTCTGAATTTACGGATGATTGCCTGCAATGTATCAAGGTCTTCGTATTTAAGAATCGGTGTTACGAATTCAACTCTGTATTCGTCTATGCTCTCAGTTCCAACTTTACGAATTGGATGGATTGAGCTGTCTCGCATTACCTTCCATTTTCTTCCCTGTGAATCCTGAATGGTTCTTGTCTGGTAACAAGTGTGATCTGGTCTGGAAGCCGTAGTTCCGATGATTTCTGCAACTGCATCAGCGGCCATCTTTCTTGAAATACCTGTAAATTCAACCTCAACACCGTAGTTCTGTTTCTTTAAAAGTTCTGACATATCATTTTCCTCCTATTATCTCTCAAACATTCGCACCGTCTATGCGAATGTTTGTTCTGCTGTTTATGTTTGTATATTACCATATGTACCGCACATGTCAATAGTTTATTGAAGAAAATCTCTAAAAAATTGAAGAAAAACATTGACGTAATAGAGAAAAAGAGATATAATAATAACATAAAGAACAGGAGGTGATAAAATGAATCAAAATCGAAAGAAGCCAAAAAAAGAAAGCGGTCATGAAGAACTGCTCGCAAAATTAGTCTTCATAACCGCAATCTTGAATTTGATTCAAGCCATTGTAGACTTGATCAAAACATTCAGTTAGGAAACGGGGAGGCCAGAGCTCCCCTGAATCCAACTTTAATATACAGCACACAATAACACATGTCAAATGAAATGGAGGTCTATATGATAAATATTATTTTAGATATTACTAAGATCGTTGTTTCCGTAGGAATTCTCATATGCTTGTATAAGATGTATAAAGAAAAGAGGGGAGATTGACGATGATATCTTATAATCCACTTTGGCACACGCTTCTTGATAAAGGGATGAATAAAGGAGATTTAAAGGATGCAACTGGACTCAGCTACGGAACTATGGCAAGCATGGGGAAAAATGAACCAGTTAACTTGAAGCAGATAGATCGAATCTGCAAAGCTCTTCATTGCAAGATAGAGGATGTTATAGAATATAAGGAAGATTAAATGCTTCCTTATATATATTTAACAAATGTTAGATTCTGGTTACCTGCCATTAACATGCGGGATGCTATGATTATCATATAATGTCACCCAAATAATTATATCAATCAATTATCTGGTTATGAGCAAGTAGCGAAGAGGATGCTTTTATCTGCCTGATAAAAGCATAGTAAAAATATAAAAAAGAGCTGAGAAGTCCTTAACTGGATTTTTCAGCTCTTTTGAAGTATTGATGTGATTTTGGATGAATGAAGGATCTATTTATTCGGCGTCCAAATTATCAGTATCATAGGATTCGTCGTATGTCTCTGCGTCTGTGTCATCTGAATCTGAACTGTTCATATCAACGATATCGCTATCTGAAGCAGCTGTATCTGCAGAACTGCTCTGGGAGTCATTATTACTGTTATATTTTGCAGTAAAAGTACTGCCTTCTGCAGTAGAAATCCAGGAACTCCGCTCATTGATTTTTCCAAGGATTCTTGTTGTCTCATCACCTTCTGCCGGAGTTGGTTGATAATTATTATATCCATCATAGGCAGCAGAAGAAATGGAGCAGGGAATGATATTGGTCACGTTGTCTTTTTTTACCCCATTGGCATCAATAGTAAAGGTCTGCTGGTAGATCATGGTGTCCATATCACTTGGAGAACTGTTGCCGCCGAAGCAGAAGTTTCCGAGGCTGTATACAATATTCCTGCCTTTATAAGTTTCTATGCCCTGAAGTACATGCGGATGATGTCCGCATACAAGATCAGCGCCTTCATCGATCGCGATGCGCCCAAGTGTTGTCTGGTTGCTGTCCGGAACGGTTTCCGTTTCATTACCCCAGTGGAAGATCACTACGATCAGCTGTGCCCCGTCTGCCTTTACTTTTGCAATATTGTCTTTTAACTGCTGCTCGCGCTCAAGATGGTCATACAGTTCATAGATACCGACTAATCCTACTTTGATTCCTTTTACATCCATAACAGCAGTTTCATCATATCCGAAATGAACGATTCCTGCATCATCCAGTGCTGCCAGAGTATCATCGAAACTCTGCTCACCGTAATCATGACTGTGATTGTTAGCGGTATTTACGGCTTCTACAGATCCGCCTGTCAGAATAGAGGCATAGGATGCGGGTGCTTTAAATGCAAATGTTTTATCCTCCCGTTCATCAGAATCGGTGAGTGTTCCCTCAAAATTTGCAATAGTCAGATCATCTGTGGAGAAAATATCTTTTACATTCTGCAGGAAATAATCTGCACCGTAATTTTCATAATAAGCATTTAAGCTGGTATCATAATCAAAAGTTTCATCTGTGCCAAGAGTGCAGTCACCGACAACACTGAGTGTCAGAGAAACAGGAGAAGATACTGTAGCATTGGAGGAATCCGTGTTCTGAGAATCTGAGGATGCTTTCTGGCTGTTGTCCTTAGAAGCGTTCATGGAAACAGTTTTTTTGGCTGCTGCTTGTCTGGAACCTATATAGTTGCTGCATCCGCGGATACCTGCCAGAATAAGTATAAAAACCAGAACAAAGATACCGATACCTGTTGCAATCAGCAATTTTTGCCTTTTTTCCTGATAGTATTTTGATTTTTTGTAGATGTCTTTCCTGCGTGCAGAAGAAGATTTCGTCTGGTTTCGCTTGTTGGATTGTAGGCTCATATGTATAGTTCTCGCTTTCGTTTATAATAGATTAGAGATATAGTATTAAAAAAATATTAAAGAGACCGGGCAGTTAAAATATCTGAACAGATGATCAGAATTAACAAAAAATAAATCGTAATTGCTATAGGATATATTCAAAGTATATAGAGAATTCACAGAATCGTCAAGAAATAAGTCTTTTCATAAAACCGTATTTTTGTTATAATACCATGACAAAAGGTTACATAAATATTACAGACAAAGAATGAGATGTGTTATCCTAGAGCGTGTCTGAAAAATCATTCCCGCAATCTGCA